>Ga0181579_10000947_pt1 | contig 23932 bp, 22 predicted proteins | sample 071ome_24_FD_132996 | JGI IMG/M metagenome (GOLD analysis project Ga0181579, IMG submission 132996) | Coastal salt marsh microbial communities from the Groves Creek Marsh, Skidaway Island, Georgia - 071402CT metaG (megahit assembly) | ecosystem: Environmental > Aquatic > Marine > Intertidal... | reverse complement strand
TTACCCGAAAGGGTGAAGGATCAGGGAGGATGGTGATGCGATCAGTCTTCATTTTACTGGCGGGTTTGGTGCTGTTATTTCCCGGCACCGTAAAAGCCGGAACATGTGAAAACCTCTGTGACGAGGATTGGTGGCAATCAGCCAGTGTTGAAAGATTGCAACAGGAACTGGCCAATGGTGCCGGTGTTAATGCACGTGGTGAGTATGGCTTGACCCCGCTTCATGTTGCGGCGGTATTTGGCGAGCCTGAGACTATTGAGGCATTGATCAAGACCGGGGCGGAAATTGAGGCACGTACTGAGTATGGCCATACCCCGCTTCATTTGGCATCTTGGTATGGTTGGCCAGAGAATATTACATCTTTGCTACAGGCTGGGGCGGATGTCCATGCTCGTGATAATGATGGCGTCACTCCACTTTATTATGCGGGGATTTTCGGTTCATTTGATAAGATTACATTGTTACTTTGGGCAGGAGCGAGTATCAATGCACGGGCTAGGGATGGTAGCATTCCACTTCATTGGGCGGCAGGTTCTTCGTCTGGAGCCATTTTACCCTTACTTCGGGCCGGTTCGGATATCAGGGCACGTGATAATTATGGCCGGACTTCGCTTCATTTTGCGGCGGCATATGGCTGGCCAGAGAATATAGCGGCATTGCTCAAGGCCAGGGCAGATATCAGGGCGCGTGATAAGTATGGAAAACTTCCTGTCGATCTGGCCGAAGGAAACGACAAGGTAAAAGAAACGGATATCTACTGGGAATTGCATAAAGGGCGGTTTTAACATCTGGCTGGCCCTGACCTGTTTCCATTCTAAGGCGACTTCCTTCAAACCGGACCCAAACACCCCGCAACGGAGCGGGTGGGGAGGCCAGCGGCAGGGGCGTGATAAAGGCATTGCCCAACGGGGGGGTTAGACGGTATGTTCGCGGCATCACCGTAAGGAAATATGATGCACGACTACACCCCCATTCTGGCGGCTTATGCTTCTGATCACCGGCTGTCCCGCGGCCGGCAGATCACCTTGCCGGATCGTGACCGGGATGACCGCCATGAGGTTGACCCGAGAAATGCCTTTCAGCGGGACCGTGACCGGATCATTCATTGCGGCGCGTTCCGCAGGCTCAAGCACAAGACGCAGGTCTTCATCTATCATGAAGGGGATTATTTCAGAACACGTCTGACCCATTCGCTCGAAGTTGCCCAGATCACCCGGGCGATTGCGCGGCAGCTCGGCATCGATGATGATCTCGCCGAAGCCATTGCCCTTGCCCATGACCTCGGCCATACCCCTTTCGGCCATGCCGGTGAATATGAACTCGATGACGCCATGCAGAACTGGGGCGGGTTTGATCATAACGAGCAGACGATCCGTATCCTCACCCGTCTTGAACATTGCTATGCTGAATTTGACGGGCTCAATCTGACATGGGAAACCCTGGAAGGTGTGATCAAGCATAACGGCCCGATTGATGCGGCCGATATCCGCCCGACGGTGGCAAAACTGGATGCAAAGATGAATTTCGGGCTGGATACCTATGCCAGCGCGGAGGCGCAGGTGGCCGCGCTTTCGGATGATATCGCCTATCTTGCCCATGATTGCGATGACGGGATCAGGGCCGGATTGCTTGACCCGGAGGATATGCTGGACCTGCCTCTGGCAGGGCCGGTTCTTTCCGGGATCAGGGACAGATACGGCAGGCTTGAAACCTCACGTCTGGTTCATGAACTGACCCGCCGCCTGATCAGCCAGGCCGTGACGGATCTGGTTATGGAAACACGTCGCCGCCTAGATGATATCGCGCCGAAATCCGCCGATGATATCCGCGCCGCCGGTATGCCCGTGGTGGCCTTTTCGGATCAGATGGCGGCCGATCTGGGAGCTTTGAAATCCTACCTCTTCCGGTCGGTGTGGCGGCATTACAAGATCAACCGGATGACCAGCAAGGCTCGACGTGTCGTGCGCCGGCTTTTTGATCTTTTCATGGAACATCCCAATGTTCTGCCCGATGAATGGCAGTTTGCTGACGGCACGTTTCTCGATAATATCCTCGAAACAGACAAAGCACGTCAGATCGCCGATTATATTGCCAGCATGACCGACCGTTACGCCATACTTGAACATGAACGCCTTTTTGATCTGGGACCTATCCTGAGATAAGTGATGAACATCTATACGCATTATGAAACTGAAATCCGCACGATTATAGAACATCTGGTTGCAACCGGCGCCATTGCAGGTGATCTCCGCATTGACAAGATCGGCTGTGAGGCGCCGCGTGACCCTGATCATGGTGATCTGGCCACCAACGCCGCCATGGTGCTGGCGAAACCTGCGGGGATGAAACCACGTGATCTCGCGGAAATGATCACCGCATCGCTTCGTGATGTTGACGGGGTGAGCGAAGTATCGATAGCAGGCCCCGGATTTATCAATATCAGGCTTGATCCTTCCGTCTGGCGGAACACGCTGGATACGATCCTTGACGCTGGCGATGACTGGGGGGCATCTGATATCGGCACCGGTATCAGGGTCAATGTGGAATATGTCTCGGCCAACCCGACCGGGCCCCTGCATGCCGCCCATGCCCGTGGGGCGATTATCGGTGACAGTCTGGCCGCATTGCTTGAAAAAGCAGGTTTCGAGGTCACCCGGGAATATTATATCAACGATGCCGGCACGCAGGTGGACACGCTGGCCCGTTCTGCCTATCTCCGATACAGGGAAGCGATGGGGGAGGATATCGGCACTATTCCCAAAGGATATTATCCGGGGGAATACCTTATCGAAACCGGCCGGGCTTTCGCGGATAAATTCGGTGACCGGTATATGAATGAGGCGGAAGAGGAATGGCTGCCTGTTATCCGCGCCTTTGCCATTGACGCGATGATGGCCAATATCAAGGCTGACCTCATCAGGTTGGGTATCAGGATGGATGTTTTTTCATCTGAACGTGCGCTGGTGGACGATGGCGCGGTGGAAAAGACCATGGCAGAACTCGGAGCAAGAGGACTGATCTATGAAGGGGTGCTTGACCCACCGAAAGGCAAGACACCTGACGACTGGGAGCCGCGTGAGCAGACGTTGTTCCGGTCCACCGATTTCGGTGATGATATTGACCGTCCTATCCGTAAATCAGACGGAACATGGACGTATTTTGCTTCCGATGTTGCCTATCATCTCGACAAACTTTCACGTGGGGCGGATCGCCTGATCAATATCTGGGGGGCGGATCACGGCGGTTACGTTAAAAGGATGCAGGCCTCGGTGGCGGCTCTTTCCTCAAGACGTGATGCGCTGGATGTCCGTTTGTGCCAGCTGGTCAATCTGATGGACGGGGGCAAGCCTGTCAAAATGTCCAAACGCGCGGGGACTTTTGTCACCCTTTCCGATGTGCTTGACAGCGTCGGCAAAGATATCCTGAGATTTATCATGCTGACGCGCCGCAGTGATCAGGCGATGGATTTTGATTACGCGAAAGTAACGGAACAATCCCGGGATAACCCCGTTTTCTATGTTCAGTATGCCCATGCCCGGGCATCATCGGTGTTGCGTCAGGCCGGAGGAAGAATAGATCAATCTGTTGATCTTTCGCCTCTTGAGGATGTGGCGGAAATGGCGCTTATCCGGCTGCTTGCCTCCTGGCCCCGTATGGTGGAGAGCGCCGCCATTGCCCATGAACCGCATCGCATAGCCTTTCACCTCAATGATATTGCGGCGGCGTTTCACACACTCTGGAACAAGGGCAGGGATGAGCCGGGCCTGCGATTCATCATAGAAGATGATTCCCCCGTAACCCAGGCGAGATTGCGACTTGTTGATGCGACGGCATTGGTTATCCGCTCCGGTCTTGCTATGCTTGGTGTCGAAGCTGCTGAGGAAATGTAGTCAATGAGTGATCAGGGCCAGCCCAGTCCGAAAAGCATCAGTTTGTTTACGATCATCCTGCTGGTTGCCGGGGTAACCTTGTCTGTTGTCGGAATTACGCTCTGGTTTGTTGATGGCTCCAGGGACACGCCGCTCATTATCCTCAAAGCAGAGACAACCCCGTTCAAGATCAAACCTGAAAACCCGGGCGGCCTGACCATCGACAGCCAGAACAGCCCTGTGATGGGGCTTCTGGATAAGCCGGAAGAAGATCAAACCGGCAAGGAAGTGCTGCTGCCACCTGAGAGCGAACCTGAATTACCCCCCATTGCGGTTGAGGAGGAAGAAAAACCTTCCTCCACCTCTGCCGCTATTGAGGAGAAAACAGAAACGCCGGCTGAGAGTTCCGGTACAGTGACAGCCGAAACCACACCAACGGAAGAAGCGGCGGAAACACCTTCCGCTGAGGTTGAAACACCTGCAACGGATACCGCTGCAGCTTCGCCGGACAAAGGGGGTGAAAATTCTGTTCAGCCTGCCGTAGAAGCGGAACCTGTCGAGGCGTCAGCGCCAGTACCGGTGGATAAACCTGCTGAGGAGCCGTCGGAAAACAGCGGTCAGGAACAGGCCGCATCACCTGAAAATATTGATGACGCAGTTGAGGCTGTTCTCAACACACCACCTGAAACGCTTCCCAAAAAGCGGCCACGCACCGTTGATGGGCGGCCTTATTTCGTCATTCAGTTCGCAGCGTTCAAGACAGAGAAAAGTGCGAAAACAACGGCGGCCCTGCTCAGCCAGAAACACGCGGAACGGCTCAATGGTGTTGAGTTGGGGCATATCAAACGTGGCGAGTACTGGCGCGTTGTTTCTGACCCGATGCCGCGTGCCGATGCGGCAAGGCTTTGCACGGTTTTCCGCTCGGTCGGTCAGGATTGCATCACCAAGCTTCTGGAAGAGACACCATGACCGGCAACGACGATTTTGCCACGCCTGCTCATTCCGCTGTCAATTCGGATGGCCAGATAGCATTATTTGTCACCCTGGACGGGTTTGAGGGCCCGATTGATCTGTTGTTGTCGCTGGCGCGTGATCAGAAAGTGGACCTGACCAAACTGGCGATTCTGCCGCTCGCGGAACAGTATCTTGCATTCATCAATACGGCACGTGATCTCGATATAGAAATCGCGGCGGATTATCTCGTGATGGCGGCGTGGCTTGCCTATCTCAAATCACGGCTTCTCCTGCCTGACCCCGATGAGGATGAGCAGGAAGAAACCATTGATATGGCGGATGCGCTGAAATTTCAGCTGTTGCGGCTGGAAGCTATGCAGAAGGCTGGCCCGAAGCTCATGGCCCTGCCGCGACTTGGCCATGAAAGGCATGCAAACGGTCAACCGGAACATTTTGCACCAACCCATAATGTTACGTTCAACGCCACGCTTTATGATCTGATCAGCGCTTATGGGCAGATTGCCTCGGCAAAACAAACAGGTACGCTGACCATTGCCTCAAGCCGGTTGTTCAGTGTTGAGGAAGCGGTCAAGCGCCTCGGTGAATTGCTGAAGGTCAGCCCGGGATGGGCGACTTTGCAATCGTATCTTCCCACCAATTTGAACGGTCCTCTTGATGAGAGGTCAGCGCTGGCATCCCATTTCACGGCATCGCTGGAGCTGGTGCGTGACGGCGCCCTGAAATTACGGCAGGATGCGGCGTTCGGCCCTATCTGGCTATCAACAACCAAGAAAAGACAAGTTCCATGACCTCAAGTGATTTACTTGCAACGCCCTCCCGGGTTATCGAAGCCATGATATTTTCCTCCGCTGAGCCCGTGCCGGAATATATCCTTAAAAAGCACCTGCCTGAAGGGTTGGACCTTTCTGACGTGCTGGCGCATATATCCGCACGTTATGGTGAGGAAAGCGGGCTTGAGTTGCGTAAAGTCGGGGTGTCCTGGGCTATCCGCACCCGGGCGGATATTGCCGCGTTGCTTTCGGTTGAAAAACAAAGCGAGCGTCCTCTTTCCCGCGCGGCATTGGAGGTGTTGTCGATTATTGCGTATCATCAGCCGGTGACGCGCGCCGAAATAGAAGAGATAAGGGGAGTGTCGATTTCCCGGGGCACGATGGATATTCTGCTTGAGCTGGGCTGGATCAAACCACGTGGCCGGCGCCGGACTCCCGGTCGTCCGCTGACCTGGGGAACAACCGAAGGCTTTCTTGATCATTTCGGGCTGGACGATATCAATGCTCTGCCCGGGCTTGAGGAGTTGGAACAGGCCGGTTTGCTGCGATCAGGTCAGAGTATCTCTGATGCCGGCGGCATAGGTGATGCTTTCAGGAATATGTGGAATGATGATGACGGTGACGACAGCGATGATATGGCAGATGATGATATGGAAGATCATTTCGATCTTGACTTTATCGAAGAGGCCGATGACAGGGATGAGGAGTAATCAGCCATGCTGACTTTTCAGGATGTCAGCCATACATACGGTGAAACACCTTCGGTAAAAGATATTTCAATCCAGATCCGAAAAGGTGAGGTTGTCAGCCTGCTTGGCCCGTCCGGATGCGGAAAATCAACGATACTGCGCCTCGCTTCCGGCCTTGAACAGCCGGATACCGGCACGATCATGCTCGATGGCAGAGTGGTTGCCAGCAGTGATAATTTTGTCCCGCCTGAAGAGAGGGGCATAGGGCTGGTCTTTCAGGATTATGCCCTTTTCCCGCATATGACTGTACGCCGGAACATTCTCTTCGGTCTGGAGGGGCGCGACAACAGGATGAGCCGGGAGGAAAAGGAAACCCGGGTCAATGACGTGCTTGAATATGTTGATCTTGCCGGTCTGGGTGAGATATTGCCGGATGAGCTTTCCGGCGGCCAGCAACAACGTGTTGCGCTGGCCCGGGCACTGGCCCCGGAGCCGAGATTAATCCTGATGGATGAACCCTATGCCGGGCTGGACAGCCGTCTGCGTGAACGTATCCGCGATGATATGCTTCATATTCTGAAAGAGACAGGTACGGCTGTGCTGATGGTTACCCATGACAGCGAGGAAGCCATGTTCATGTCGGATCGGATTTATGTCATGCGGTCAGGCCGGATTGAGCAGGCCGGCCGGCCGATTGATCTCTATTGCCGGCCGCATAACGCATTTGTCGCGGAGTTTTTTGGTGAGGTGAACCGAGTTGAAGGTGTGATTGAAAAGGGCAATCTGCTGACGCCTCTCGGAAATTTTGATGTGCCGGATGGAACAACCGGGCACAACGCCTCGCTCATTATCAGGCATGAAGGGCTGGTGATCGGTAACGGTGAAGAGCCGAACGCGGAAGTCATGGAAACACGCCTCTTGGGCCGATACAGCCTTGTGCATTTGTCGATGCCGGTACCAAAGGGAGAAGATCTTCACCTGCATGCACGTGTGCCGGGGCTGAACATGTTGTCGCCCGGCCAGAAAGTAAAACTTTCGGTTGACCCGAGCCAGGTCTTTATCTTTACGCAAGGATAATGGTAAACCTGCAAATACTAAAGATCACATATTATATTAAATGTATCGTTGCGGATTGCTTGGCGATAGGGCTATAGTCAACCAACGATTAACATGACGGAGAGAGTGTCACATGGGCATCACCGGTATCTGGCAATGGATCCTTATCCTTGCAATAGTTCTTATTCTGTTTGCTCGCCCCGGAAAAATCTCGGGCATAATGGGCGACTTCGGAAAAGGTCTCCGGAATTTCAAAACGGGGATGAAAGATGACAATGCTATTGAAGCCGAAGATGTGGAAGTAATTGAAGCTGATCCTGAACCGGCACCTGCACCAGCACGCAAAGCTGCCAAGAAAAAAACAGCCAAGAAAAAGAAGGCCGCTAAAAAGGCTTCCCGTAAAACCAAAGCCAAAAGCTGATCAGGCCATTTCTTTCTAGAGGAAAATCTTTAGTCAATGCTGGATCTAGGCTGGCAAGAATTTATGCTCATTGCGCTGGTCCTTGTGGTCGTGGTCGGCCCCAAGGATCTGCCGAAAGTGCTGCGGGCTTTTGCCAAATTCATGGGCAAGGCAAAGGGGATGGCACGCGAATTTCAATCTTCAATGATGGAAGTTGCCAATCAGGATGAATTCCGCGATGTCAAAAAAGCATTCGATGACGCCAAAAGCGGCCGTATCGAAGATTTATCTTCACCGATGGCGGATGTAAAAGAAGCCTTTGATGATGCGCAGAAAGATGCAGGTCTTGATGAAAGCGTCAAGAGCATCAAATCAACGGCGGATGATCTGAAAGCAGCAACAGCGCAGGAAGCGGATAAGGTGATTTCCCCAAAAAAACCCAAGAATGACAGTGCGGCATCATGACTGAAAAGGACAGCGAAGATAATATTGATGACGGCTCCATGCCGTTGCTTTCGCATCTTGCGGAACTCAGGAACCGCCTGATTATATGTATTATTGTATTTGTGGTGCTGTTCATTGGATGTCTTGTCCGGCCATTCGGATCTGACACGCCAAATATCGCCGATATTGTTTATCTGTTCCTGCAGAAACCGCTTGCGGATATTCTTCAGGCGCAAGGGGGGCGGATGATCTTCACGGCCCTGCATGAAGCCTTTTTCACCCAGATCAAGGTTGCCTTTTTCGTCTCCTTATTTGTCGCCTTTCCCATTATTCTTATGCAGATATGGAGATTTGTGGCGCCGGGACTATACAAATCCGAAAAAAAGGCATTCATGCCGTTTCTCATCGCAACGCCGGTGCTGTTTTTCCTTGGCGGGGCGATGGTCTATTATCTGGTGATACCGCTGGCCTGGAACTTCTTTCTTTCGTTTCAGATTACCGGCGGGGAGACATCGCTTGCCATTGAGGTGGAACCGAGGATTTCCGAATATCTCTCTTTGGTCATGCGGCTCATTTTTGCGTTCGGCCTTTCCTTTGAATTGCCGGTTGTCATTCTGCTGATGGCCAAAGCCGGTCTTGTGACAGCGCGGGGGCTTTCGGAAAAACGCAAATACGCCATTCTTCTGTCATTTGTGGCCGCAGCAATTATGACCCCGCCTGATGTGATCAGTCAGGTGATGCTGGCTGTGCCTGTCATCTTGTTGTATGAATTATCGATCATCGCCACCAGAATAATGGTGCCGCAAACGGAAGCTGATCAGGACACTGCCTGAGCTGATTTTATCTGGAGAGTAACCCATGCATGACATCCGTTTCATTCGTGACGATGCCGATGCTTTTGACCATGCGTTGGCACGTCGCGGTATCTCACCACAGGCAGGTCAGATACTGGCGCTCGATACGGAACGCCGGCAGATACAGACCAGCCTTCAGGACATGCAGCAACGCCGCAACGACGCCTCCCGGCAGATTGGCCAGATCAAGAAAGATGGCGGTGATGCCAGCGAGATCATGGCTGAAGTTTCGGCCATGAAAACATCCATGGCCGAGATGGAAGAGCGTGAAAGACATCTTGGCGATGAGCTCAGCAATATTCTTATGGGGCTGCCAAATATTCTTGATGATAACGTGCCGGACGGGGCCGATGAGGAGGCAAATCAGCTGATCCGTACGGTTGGGGATGCCGCACAATTACCTTTCAAGGCACGTGACCATGTTGATATCGGCGAAGCCTTGGGGATGATGGATTTCGCCTCTGGTGCCAAGATATCCGGCGCACGATTTGTTGTCCTGAAAGGCGGGCTTGCCCGGCTTGAACGTGCCCTTGCCGCCTTCATGCTTGATACCCATTGCGGTGAATTCGGCTATCAGGAAGTTATCCCTCCGGCGCTTGTCAAAAGCCAGACCATGGCAGGGACAGGGCAGTTGCCCAAATTTGCGGAAGATCTTTTTCATACCGAAGATGACCGATGGCTTATCCCGACAGCAGAAGTGCCGCTGACCAATCTTGTTGCGGGGGATATCCTGTCTTCGGATCAGTTGCCCATGCGCATGACGGCGTATACGCCGTGTTTCAGGGCCGAGGCGGGCGCCGCCGGCCGTGATACACGCGGCATGATTCGCCAGCATCAGTTCTCCAAGGTTGAGCTGGTGACCATTGCCCATCCTGACCAATCCGGTGAAGAGCTGGAGCGCATGACCTCTTGTGCGGAGACTATTCTTCAGCGTCTCGGCCTTGCGTATCGTGTGATGCTGCTGTGTTCGGGCGATACAGGGTTTTCGGCACGACGGACCTATGACATTGAGGTCTGGCTTCCGGGTCAGGATCATGGCAAAGGGATGTACCGCGAAATATCGTCCTGTTCAAATTGTGGGCCTTTTCAGGCCAGAAGGATGAAAGCCCGGTTCAGGGATGCTGGCGGCAAGGAGACCAGTTTTGTCCATACGCTTAACGGCTCCGGTCTTGCCGTTGGTCGTACGATGATTGCGGTTCTTGAAAATTATCAGCAGGAAGATGGTTCGGTCCGTATTCCTGATGTGCTCCAACCGTATATGGGAGGCATGACCGAACTGCGTGCCGAAGGGGCCTGATATGGCCTTATCTTCGACAGGAAGGCTTGGTCGCGTTCTTATAACCAATGATGACGGGATAGATGCCAAAGGCCTTGCTATCCTTGAGGGCATTGCCCGTGATATAGCGGATGAAATCTGGGTGTTTGCACCCGATGACAACTGTTCCGGTTATGGCAGGTCCCTTACCCTGAAGCGTGAACTCAAAGTTTCCCATCACGGTGACCGGCGTTTGACCTGTGACGGCACGCCGACGGATTGCATGATCCTTGCCCTTAATCATTTCATGAAGGAATCGCGGCCTGATCTGGTGTTGAGCGGGATAAATCTCGGCATGAATGTTGCCGATGATATCACCTGTTCCGGTACTATCGGTGCTGCCTGGGAAGCGGTGGTCCACGGTGTTCCGGCGATCGCCTTATCACAGAAATACAGTATGGAAATACCGAGAGAAGATCCTGATGTATTTGCCGCCGCGGAAGCCCATGCCTCAGATGTTATCCTGATGCTGATTGATGAAGGCTGGCCGGATAACGTCATCATGAATGTGAATTTTCCCAGCCTGCCTGCGGATGAAGTCAAAGGCATAAAGCCGATCACGGTCGGCCGTCATAAAAATTCCGATGACGTGTTGCCCGGATCAGGTGAGAATACCTATCGTATCGGCATGGCGCGGCAACGTCTGAAGGTCGAAGAGGGGACGGATATCGGCGCACTTCTCGACGGATATATCGCGGTCTGCCCCCTCAGCATCAATATGACGGACCGGGATTTCCTGGGAACGCTTACAGAAAAGATCGCCTGAATATCATGACAGAAGATCAACTTCTGGAAAAAAAAGCCATGCTGATCATGCAGCTGCGGGGTCAGGGGATCGGTAACACCGATGTGCTGAAAGCGATAGAAATGACGCCGCGGGAAAATTTTGTCCCGCCTCCGCTTCGCGCTCATGCCTATGAAAACGTCTCATTGCCGATCAATCAGGGGCAGACTATCAGCCAGCCTTATATTGTCGCCCGTATGACGGCTGAACTGGAACTTACGGGAAAAGAACGTGTGCTGGAAATAGGCACCGGTTCCGGATATCAGGCGGCGGTTCTTTCGCATATCTGCCGACGTGTCTACACGATCGAACGTTTGCGGCCTCTTCTTGTTGAGGCAGAACGTCAACTGCAAGCCATCAGGGTTACCAACCTGACCGCACGTCATGGTGACGGCGCGTTGGGATGGCCGGAAGCTGCCCCGTTTGACCGCATCATTCTGACCTGCGCGGCACCGGATGACCCGACGGACCTGTTACAGCAGATCAAGCCCGGCGGCATCATGATCGCCCCCGTGGGGAGCGCCGAAACCGCCCAGAAGCTGAGGAAATACCGTGTTTCCGAGAATGGGGAATATCATCAGCAGGATCTTATCGATGTAAGATTTGTCCCTCTCATCACAGATGTTGGTATTGATAAGGGAGCATACCCAATATAGAGTATGATTTAACGCTCCCAACTGGGTTTGAACAGGCAGATAACATGTGGTCACTTCGCCTTATTCTATTAAGTTCGCTGTTTCTTACAGGTTGTGCCGGGCTGAATATGGAGCGAAGTCTTTTGCCGGTGACCGAGGCTCCTGAACGTCAGGTCTATCAGGAAATCCCGCCAAACGGCGTTATTCCGGTTGAAGCAGGCGATACCATCTACACTATTGCCAACCGATATCAGGTGACGCCGAGGCGTATAATTCTGGCCAATAATCTGGCGCCGCCTTACGATTTGTCCGGCCTTGACACGTTGCAGATCCCCAAACCGCGATCCCATGTGATTATCGCCGGTGACACGTTGCAGAAAATCTCAAAGCGATATGCCGTGAGCGTGAGCGACATTATCCGCCTCAATGGTTTTGAAGAGCCATATAGTCTCAGGGCCGGGATGGCGGTGGCAATTCCGCGACGGCTTGATTACTCGCTTCTGGATCTGCCTGCGGACCAATCAACCCCGGAGACGACCAATCCGATTGAAAATACCGCGGTTAAACCGGTGCCTAAAGCTGTCGGGCAAAGCGTTGCATTTGTGAATGATGGTGTGTTTTCCTGGCCGGTCAACGGAACCATCATTGAAACTTTCGGCGAAACAGCCCGCGGCGTTCACAATGACGGGGTGAATATCGGCGCGGCAGAAGGTAGCGCGGTGCGGGCGTCTCAAAAGGGCGAAGTTGCCTTTGTTGGTGTCGGGCTCAAGTCCTTTGGCAATCTGGTGCTGATCAAGCATGAAGGTGGCTGGATCACCGCCTATGCTCATCTGGGATCGATTGAGGTGAAGGAAGGCGAGCGACTGGATCAGGGGGATGTGATCGGCACTGTCGGCATGTCAGGCCGTGTTGACACACCGCAGCTCCATTTTGAATTGCGCAAGGCAAGAAAACCTGTGAATCCGGAAAATTACCTGACCTGATAACCTGTGGCCGGTGGTCAGAATTCAATCCTGATACCAGCCTCACCAGCCGCATCCATGATAAACTGCCAGGCGACCCGGCCTGAACGACTGCCACGTGAAACCGACCAGGCAAGGCTCTGCTTTTCCAGCTCAGCACGTGCCGAACCTGTCGCCAGCCCGAAGGCGTCGGCATAACCGTTGATCATGGCAAGGTAGGTGTCCTGATCAATGGAATGGAAACCAAGCCAGAGACCAAAACGATCCGAAAGGGAGACTTTTTCCTCAACCGCTTCCGACGGATTGATCGCGGTGGACCGTTCATTTTCAATCATATCACGGGCCATCAGGTGACGCCGGTTTGAGGTGGCGTAAAAGATAACATTATCCGGACGGCCTTCAATCCCTCCTTCCAGAATGGCTTTAAGCGATTTGTACGAACTTTCCCCGCTTTCAAAGGCAAGATCATCACAAAAGACGATGAACCGCCGGGGGTCGGTGCTGATCGCATTCAGAAGCTGGGGCAGGGTGGAGAGATCTTCACGATGAATTTCCACCAGCACAAGCGGGTTACCGGCGCAAACTTCACCATGGATCGCTTTCACAAGAGACGATTTCCCCGTTCCCCTTGCCCCCCATAAAAGGGCATTATTCGCGGCAAACCCCCTGGCAAAGCGCAGGGTGTTTTCCATGAGTTTATCCTGTTGGTAGTCAATACCCCTGAGCAGGGAGAGCGGTATCCGGTTCACCGAACGGACCGCATCAAACCTGAGAGAGGATGCCTGCCAGACAAAAGCTGAAAATTCTTCAGATGGCGGCGAAGGATGCGGGGTTTCAACCTGCCGTTCCAGTGCGGTTGCGATACGTTCAAGAAGGTCCATAAAGGCAGGGTCAGCCGTGTTGTTTTCAGTCATATTCGGGCATCTTCACATAGATAAAAATAAGATTAGTGACATCCTAGCGAAAAACTTGCGTCTTTGCGAAGGTTTATCATTGCGTTTGCCAAGCGCAAGGTAGTATCGTGCCGCAACACCACGCATGATAATTTTTTTGGAGATGACCATGATCATTTCACCTGCTTTTGCTCAATCCGCCGGTGCCGGTGGCCCGGGCGCACTGGCCCAACTGCTTCCCTTCCTTCTTATTTTTGTAGTCTTTTACTTTCTGCTGATCCGGCCACAGCAGAAACGTGCCAAGGAACACCGCCAACTGGTCAACAGCCTCAAGAAAGGTGATCAGGTTATCACCTCAGGCGGGATTTCCGGCAAGGTGATCAAGGCCGTCGACGAGAAAGATACCGTCGAAGTGGAAATCGCCTCTGGTGTGGTCGTGAATGTTGTTCGGGCCATGATCGCCGAAGTCCGTGACAAGAATGGCGAGCCGATGAAACCTGAAAAAGGTAAGAAATAAATTTCCATCCTGAACAGAGCGTATCGTCAATGATTGTTTTCGAGAAATGGAAGATAGCCCTTATCAGCATGGTATGTGCCATCGGGGTTTTACTGGCCGCTCCCAATCTGATGAACGGGCAGGATGAGGGTTTTTTTTCCGACCGGCAGATAAATCTGGGGCTTGACCTACAAGGTGGCTCATATCTCCTGCTTCAGGTTGAACTTGATAAGGTGGTTACCGAGCGCCTTGAAAACATGGCGGAAGCCATTCGCGTGGAAATGCGGGAGAACCGTATCCGTATCCGCGGGCTTGAGTCTGATGATACAAAAGTCGTGTTTGCCATCCGTGATTCCGAACAGATCAGCTCAGCCAGTGAAGTTGTGGGCAATTTCCTTGGTCAGGATATGCAGATCGAAGAAAGTGCAGGGCGGTTTACGATAAATTATTCCGAGACCGGTATGCGGGAGCTTGCCCGGATCACCGTTGATCAGGCTATTGAGATTGTTCGCAACAGGATTGACGAAACCGGAACTAAAGAGCCGATCATTCAACGCCAGGGGCAGGACCGTATCCTTGTTCAGCTCCCCGGTGTAGATAACCCGGATGATATCAAGCGTCTTCTCGGTCGTACGGCACGTCTCGGTTTTCAGCTTGTTGATGTTTCCGCATCCGCCGTTGAGGTGGAGGCCTCTGGCCGCATTCCTCCCGGATCAGAAATCCTGCCTGCCGCCGATGACAGCGGCCAGCTTTATCTGGTGCGCAAGCGTGTTCTGATTTCAGGTGACATGCTCGATGATGCGCGTCCCGGTTTTGGTGAGAATAACGATCCTGTTGTCAATTTCACGCTTAACGCCACTGGTGGTGCCAGATTTGGTAAGGTTACGGGCCAGAACATCGGCCGTCCTTTCGCTATTGTGCTGGATGACAAAGTTGTGAGCGCGCCTGTTATCAGGGCGCAGATTTTCTCAAACGGTCAGATTTCCGGGAATTTCACGGTTGAGGAATCCGATGAACTTGCCCTGTTGCTTCGGGCAGGGGCTTTGCCGGCGCCGCTCGCGGTGCTTGAAGAAAGGTCCGTGGGCCCGGGGCTTGGCAGTGACAGTATCGAGGCTGGAAAGCTGGCATCGGTTATCGGGCTGATCGGCGTTATTGTTTTCATGGTGCTCAGCTATGGAAGGTTCGGGATTTTCGCCACGCTGGCATTGTCCATCAATATGATTCTTCTGGTTGCCGCCTTGTCGCTTCTGCAGGCTACCCTGACCTTGCCCGGCATTGCGGGTATCGTGCTGACCATGGGCATGGCGGTGGATGCAAATGTCCTGATTTTTGAGCGCATACGGGAAGAGATTTCCAAGGGCAGAACAATAGCATCTTCGGTGAATACCGGTTTCAAGCAGGCAACCGCCACCATTATTGATGCCAATCTCACCACACTTGCGGCGGCACTGTTCCTCTATTTTCTCGGGTCTGGCCCGGTCAAGGGCTTTTCCGTTACGCTGGCCATCGGGGTGGTGACCTCCATGTTCTCCGCCGTGATGGTGACACGCATGATTGTGGTCCTGTGGCTTAACCGGGCAAGACCCCGTGAACTCGTTTTATAGGTGACGTGATGCGTTTGCTGAAAATTATCCCGCAGAATACCAGCATCCCGTTCCTTTCTTTTCGTAAGGTTGGGTTGATCTTTTCGCTTCTTCTGGTGTTGGGTTCTTTTGCCTCATGGGGGCTGATCGGCCTTAATACCGGCATTGATTTCCGTGGTGGGTTTCTCGTTGAAATCCGGTCCAAGAATGGCCCTGCGGATATCCAGACCCTGCGAGAACAGCTTGGCCAGCTGAACCTTGGTGATGTGTCCTTGCAGGAATTCGGCGTTGATACCGATGTGCTGATAAGGGTGCAATCCCAGAACCTTGAGGACAGCGAAAGTCTTTCCGATGTCGATAAGGCGGCGGTGGCGCTTGTCCAGTCCACCCTTGGCGAGGAGTATACCATCCGGCGGACGGAATATGTCGGTGCTGTCGTCGGTGGTGAGCTCCGCCAGAAAGCGCTCTGGGCGATTATTGCGGCTATTGGCGCGATCATGATATATATCTGGTTCCGTTTTGAATGGCCATTTGCTGTCAGCGCGATCATTGCCCTCAGCCATGATGTGATAACGACGGTTGGTCTTTTCTCCATAACGGGGTTTGAATTCAATCTTGCTACAGTGGCCGCATTGCTGACCATTGCCGGGTATTCGATCAACGATACCGTGGTTGTCTTTGATCGCGTACGGGACAATCTCAAACGGTTTAAATCACTTTCCATCCCTGAAATTCTGAATATTTCGCTGAACGATACATTGAACAGAACCGTCATGACCTCGGTCACCACCCTGATCGCTCTCATTTCAATCGGTATATTTGGTGGCGCTGTGCTGGGTGATTTTGCCCTTGCCATGATATGGGGAATTGTGATCGGGACGTATTCGTCGATCTTCGTTGCGGTGGGAACACTTGTCTGGTTCAACCTCACGCCGGATGATGATGAAACTGTTCCAACACCTGAATACGAACGTTGATGGCTTCTTCTGCACCCACCGCCCCTGTCATCAGTGATTATGGAAACGGGCGGTTTATGTTCAGCGACGAGCAATCCCATCAAGGTCCTGTGCTTATTATCGGTGAAGATGTCAGCGGGTTTTCAATCACACCCTGGCTTGTCGATGATCGTGAAAATCTCAGCAAGAATGATTTTGAGACGGTACTGAACGCCGCGCATCGCCCTGATCTGCTGATCATCGGTGTGGGGCATGCGATGGATCACCCTTACCTTGATCTCCGCCGCAGCCTGAACGCAGAAGGGCTCACTTGCGAAATCCTGACGACACCGGCTGCCTGCCGGACATGGAATCTTCTGCTGAGTGAGGGCCGAAAAGTAGCGCTGGCCGCCCTGGAGGTTCCGGAAAAGGGGTAGACATGGAGTCCGTTTCCGCATTACGACACGAATTTCCGGCTCTCGCGCTGACAACAGGCTTTGCTTCCCGGAAAGACCGGGCCTTCCTTGCCGATATGCTGTTATTGTGGCTTGAATATCGCCGCGCCACACGCACATCGGAAAACCTTGTCGCCGCCACCAGACTGACCTGGTGGCGTGAAGCCTTTGAAAGCGGCAATACAGGACATGTTCCCCTGGCGGAAAGGCTAATGGATTGGTCAGGCCATAAACTTGACCTTGTCCGGCTTATCAACACAACAGAAAAGCTCATCAATGCTGTCCTTGACGGGGGTGATGAGCGTTTTATCCATCTTCATTTTGCGGAATTGATCGAAGAGGGGCTGAACCTTGAGGGGGAAGCCCAATCCATATCCTCTGTCCTGTCTGGTCTGGCTGATGTGATGGACGGAAAAGATGTGGAGATAACAGCAGAAACCCGATATACGCCAGTGGCACTCATCGTCTGGCTCTGCCGTGATCCGTCACGGCTTGATTATCCGGCACAGCATCCGATGCTTGCCCTCAGGATGTTTCTTGCCGCAGTTGTGCGCTGATATAGGTCTCAAGAGACGTTAGCGCACGTTCGGCGAACAAGGCCTTGCGGTCTCTGCCTTTGGGACGACGGGGCTTCCTGCCGGTCACCGGGTCAGGCAAACGTTCACCAAGATCAAGTTCAGGGAAAAGGCCGAAATTTATATTCATCGGCTGAAATGTCTCTGCATTGGCACCGCCCGTGATATGGGCAAGTAAAGCGCCATGCGCCGTTTCAGGCGGTGGTAGTTCAAAGGCAATCCCCTTTTCCTGGCACGCAGCCATTCTTCCTGCCATCAGGCCGATGGCGGCGGATTCAACATATCCTTCAACACCTGTCATCTGGCCGGCAAAACGAAGCCGCGGCATTGCCCTGAGCCGCAATTCCCTGTCGAGAAGTTTGGGCGAGCGGATAAAGGTGTTCCGGTGAAGCCCGCCCAGCCGTGCGAAGGAGGCGTTTTCTAGCCCGGGTATCAACCTGAATACCTCAGCTTGCGGGCCATATCGCATCTTGGTCTGAAATCCGACGATATTGTAAAGGGTGCCGAGGGCATTATCCTGCCTGAGCTGAACAACCGCATAAGGACGTTTTCCTGTCCGGGGGTCGGTCAGACCGACCGGTTTCATCGGGCCAAATCGCGGCGTATCCACCCCTCGTTCCGCCATGACCTCAATAGGCATGCAGCCTTCAAAATAGGGGGTGTTTTCCTCCCATTCGCGGAAATCCATCTTTTCCGCGTCCAGCATGGCGGTGATGAGCCGGGTATACTGGTCTTCATTGAGCGGGCAGTTGATGTAATCCTTACCGTCGCCTTTATCGTAGCGTGACTGAAACCAGGCGATATCCATATTGATACTGTCGCGATGCACAATCGGGGCGATGGCATCGAAAAATGCCAGATCATCCTCCCCTGTCAGGTTGCGTATCGCCGCACTCAGATCAGGTGAGGTGAGGGGGCCGGTCGCAATAATAACATTTGACCATTCCTCCGGCGGCAGAGACGTGATTTCTTCACGTTCGACTTTTATGAGGGGGTGGGCGGTGATCTTTTCTTCGACGGCAGATGAAAACAGGTTTCTGTCCACGGCAAGGGCCCCGCCTGCAGGGACCGAAGTCTTGTCGGCCATGGTGAGGATAATTGAGCCCAACTTTCGCATTTCCTCATGCAGAACCCCCACCGCATTTCCGGTTGCGTCATCGGAACGGAATGAATTCGAGCAGACAAGTTCGGCAAGCCCATCGGTTTCATGGGCATCTGTTTTCCGGTGAGGGCGCATTTCGTGAAGCACCACCTCAACCCCGGCCTGAGCGACCTGCCAGGCGGCCTCGCACCCCGCCATGCCGCCCCCAATGATATGGACCCTGCCACTATTCATGTTTGAATTTTCCATCAGGCTTTATTATCTTTCCGCTGACGCTGGCGTTCCATAACCATGGAAAGATACTGACCTGTGATGGAGGTGGTGCAGGCTGAGATATCTTCTGGTGTTCCGACCGCCACAACCTTGCCCCCGCCGTCGCCACCTTCCGGCCCGATATCGATAATCCAGTCCGCGGTTTTGATTACATCGAGATTGTGTTCAATCACGATCACCGTATTGCCGCTTTCCACCAGTTCCTGCAGGACTTCGAGAAGTTTGCGGATGTCTTCGAAATGGAGTCCTGTTGTCGGTTCATCCAGAATATAGACGGTCCGCCCCGTTGCCCGGCGTGATAATTCTTTCGAGAGTTTGATGCGTTGCGCCTCGCCTCCGGAAAGGGTGGTGGCCTGTTGCCCGATCTTGATATAGCCGAGACCGACACGCATCATTGTTTCCAGTTTTTCACGCACAGTCGGTACCGCCTTGAAAAACGACAACCCGTCCTCAACCGTCATATCAAGAACATCGGCTATCGATTTGTCTCTCCATGTAATTTCCAGCGTTTCCCGATTGTATCTCTTGCCCTTGCATGTGTCGCAAGTCACATAGACATCTGGCAGAAAATGCATTTCGATCTTGATCAAACCGTCACCCTGGCAGGCTTCACAACGTCCGCCTTTGACATTGAAGCTGAAACGTCCCGGCGCATATCCTCTCGTCTTGGCTTCCGGCAGGCCGGCAAACCATTCCCTTATCGGCGTGAAAGCCCCGGTATAGGTGGCGGGGTTGGATCGCGGGGTGCGGCCAATAGGGGACTGATCAATATCAACAACTTTATCAACGAGATGAAGGCCTTCGATTTTATCAAGCGGGGCAGGGACCTCGCGGGCGTTGTTGAGCAGTCTAGCCATGGTTTTCCAGAGCGTTTCCAGCACCAGCGTGGATTTACCACTGCCGGATACCCCGGTAACGCAGGTCATCACACCGAGAGGGAAAGACACATCGATATTCTTGAGATTGTTACCTGATGCGCCTTTGAGATGGATCATCCTGTCCTTTTTGGACCGGCGGCGCTGTTCAGGGATAGAGATTTCCCTTGTGCCGTTGAGATACTGGCCTGTGACAGATGCCTCACTCCGGCAGATATCATCCGGTGTGCCTTCGGCGACAATATCGCCGCCATGAACGCCTGCCCCCGGCCCCATGTCGATGACGTGATCGGCGGCAAGTATGGCTTCTTCATCATGTTCAACCACCAGCACGGTGTTCCCCAGATCCCGCAGTCTTTTGAGGGTCTGGAGAAGGCGGTCATTATCGCGCTGATGAAGCCCGATGGAAGGCTCATCAAGCACATAGAGTACACCGGTGAGGCCGGAGCCGATTTGCGAGGCGAGGCGGATACGCTGAGACTCGCCACCTGAAAGGGTGCCGGACGCACGCCCGAGAGACAGATAACTCAGCCCGACATTGGCAAGAAACATCAGCCTTTCGTTGATTTCTTTCAGAATCCGGTTGGCGATGGTATTTTCCTGATCGGTAAGCTTTGCGGAAACCGAACCAAACCATGAGACAGCATCGCCGATGGAAAGCGTTGAGATCTCAGCAATATCAGCCCGGGCAACCTTTACCGCCAGGGCTTCGGGCTTGAGCCGCTTGCCGCCGCAACTGTCGCAGGGATGGTCCGCCTGAAACTTGGCCAGTTCTTCACGTATCCAGGCGGAATCCGTCTCCCGCATACGGCGTTGCAGGTTTGGAATAACGCCTTCAAAGGGCTTGCTTGTCCGGTAGGACCTGAGGCCATCGTCATATTGCATCTGTACCGCTTCGCCACCAGACCCGAAAAGGATGATCTCCTGATGTTTTGTGCTGAGATCTTCGAACGGGGTGTTCATATCGAATTTGAAATGACGACCCAGAGATTCGAGTGTCTGGATATAATATTTGGCTGTTGTCGATGCCCAGGGAGCCACGGCCCCGTCCCGGAGCGTCTTTGACGGATTGGGAATGACCAGCTGGCGGTCAAAATGGCTGGATTTACCCAGACCATCGCAATCAGGGCATGCGCCGAACGGGTTGTTGAAGGAAAAAAGCCTCGGTTCAATCTCATCGATGGTGAACCCTGATTCAGGGCAGGCGAATCTGGCGGAATATACGTGCTCGCGGCCGCTATCGGCCTCCTCGGCAATGACGAGACCATCGGTGAGTTTGAGCGCGGTTTCAATGGAATCGGCCAGTCTTGTGGGCAGATCGTCGTCATTCTGGCGGATCACCAACCTGTCCACCACGATGGATATGTTATGCTTCCTTTTCTTGTCGAGAACGGGAAGCGATTCCATGTCATACATCTCGCCATCGATCTTGACGCGCTGATAGCCGCGGGCGTGAAGGCTCATCAATTCTTTGCGGTATTCCCCCTTACGTCCCCGGACAATCGGGGCGAGCAGGTAAAGCCTTGTCCCGTCTTCAAGCCCGAGCACGCCATCCACCATCTGGCTGACTGTCTGGCTGCGGATGGGAAGGCCCGTCGCCGGAGAATAGGGCGTGCCCACACGTGCCCAGAGAAGACGCATGTAATCATAAATCTCAGTAACCGTGCCAACGGTTGAGCGTGGATTTTTCGACGTTGTCTTCTGTTCAATGGAAATTGCCGGGCTCAGCCCTTCGATGAGATCAACATCCGGTTTCTGCATCATTTCCAGAAATTGCCGTGCATAGGCGGAAAGTGATTCCACGTATCGGCGCTGACCTTCGGCGTAAATCGTATCAAAGGCGAGGCTGGATTTGCCTGAACCGGACAAACCTGTCAGAACGACAAAGGAATCCCGGGGGATATCTGCGGTAATATCCTTGAGGTTATGTTCACGCGCCCCACGCACATGGATATGGCGTATGGCTTCGGGGGAGGATGAAACCGTTGCAGGCTTGCTGGTTGTTGTGTCAGGCATATCGGCACTATAGGCGGCAAGGTGAAAAATGCTATAACAAATCTTATCTTGATATCAATAAAATTGACCGTTGCGATCAGTTGTCAATTGCCCGCCCGCAAATGGTTTCGTATGCTGACGAAGATTATACAAAGGAGAAGCAGATCATGGCCGGAAGTGTTAACAAAGTCATTCTTTTGGGACGCCTTGGGCGTGACCCTGAAGTGGTTAGCCTGAACGATGGCAACAAGATCATCAAGTTTTCGGTAGCCACATCGGAAAGATGGAAAGACCGGAACAGCGGGGAGCAACGTGAACGCACGGAATGGCACAACGTTGTCATCTTCAACGAGAATCTGGGCCGGATCGCCGAGCAGTACCTGCGCAAAGGCAGCCAGGTCTATCTGGAAGGGCAGATGCAGACCCGTAAATGGCAGGATCAATCCGGCGCGGACCGGTACACAACCGAAGTGGTGCTCGCCAGATACAGGGGAGAGCTTGCGCTTGTGGGTGGTCGCGACGGCGGCTCCGATTCGGGAGGATATGTCGGCAACGATTCCAGCTCATATCAGGTTTCAGACCAAAGCTCACGTCCGGCTCCGCCCATGGGGGGGGATCTCGACGACGATATCCCGTTCTGACCGATAATTAAAAGGGCGATTTGCCCAAAAGTCTATCTTGTTCAGGGGCACCATTCAAATGGTGCCCTTTTCACTTTTATGACAACAATATCTGGTATTTTTATGGTGTTTTTGTTAAAATATTATCAATATTTTCCATTGTGGAGACAATCGATTGACGGATCAGTCACGCCCCGGTGAAACCGGCATTTCCATCACCGATGAAATGCGTAAATCCTATCTTGATTACGCGATGAGCGTGATCGTATCCCGTGCCCTGCCGGATGTCAGGGACGGCCTCAAACCAGTCCATCGGCGTATCCTTTTCGCCATGATGGAAGGCGGGTATGACTGGTCAAAAGCGTATCGGAAATCGGCCCGCGTTGTCGGGGATGTCATGGGTAATTATCACCCCCACGGCGACAGCGCGATCTATGAATCCATGGTCCGGATGGCGCAGGATTTCTCCATGCGTGTCACCCTTGTTGATGGCCAGGGGAATTTCGGATCTGTTGATGGTGATCCGCCGGCCGCCATGCGGTATACCGAATCCCGTCTGGCCAAGGTGGCCGAAGCGCTGCTCAGGGATATTGACCGCGATACTGTTGATTTTATCCCCAATTACGACGAAACGCAGGAAGAACCATCTGTTCTGCCGGCCGAATATCCCAATCTGCTGGTAAACGGTGCAGGCGGCATTGCCGTGGGTATGGCAACGAATATTCCGCCGCATAACCCCACCGAAGTTATCGATGCCTGCATGGCCTATATCCGCAACCCGTCCATCACCCTTGATGAAATCATGGAAATTGTTCCCGGCCCTGATTTCCCCACGGGCGGGATTATCATGGGCAGGGCAGGGATCAGAAGCGCTTTTGAAACAGGCCGCGGCAGTATTCCCATCCGGGCCAAGGCGGAAGTGGAGCAAGGAGACAAGGACCGGATCGTCGTCCACGAATTGCCGTATCAGGTGAACAAGGCCCAGCTTCTTGAGCGCATTGGTGAACTTGTGCGGGACAAGACCATCGAGGGGATCAGCGATATCCGCGATGAATCTGACCGCAGCGGGATGCGTGTTGTCATTGATATGAAGCGCGATGCCCAGGGCGATGTTGTCCTGAATCAGCTCTATCGTCATACCCGCTTGCAGACGACATTTTCCGTCAACCTGCTTGTGCTGAATGGCGGCAAGCCTGAACAGATGGGTATTCTTGACGTGATCAGGGCCTTTTGCGCCTTTCGTGAGGAAGTTGTTACCCGCCGCACACGTCATCTGCTCAGCAAAGCCAGGGACAGGGCTCACATTCTTGCCGGTTTGATGGTGGCGCTCACCAGTATCGATGAAGTGATTGAGCTGATCCGCAAAGCGCCTGATGC
>Ga0181579_10000944_pt1 | contig 23946 bp, 5 predicted proteins | sample 071ome_24_FD_132996 | JGI IMG/M metagenome (GOLD analysis project Ga0181579, IMG submission 132996) | Coastal salt marsh microbial communities from the Groves Creek Marsh, Skidaway Island, Georgia - 071402CT metaG (megahit assembly) | ecosystem: Environmental > Aquatic > Marine > Intertidal zone... | reverse complement strand
GTTTGTAATCGTGATCGTCAGGCCATCAGCCGAAGACGCAAACGTGTAATCCGATTGGTTGCCAGCGAAGATCGCGGTGTCAGCACCGGCACCACCCGTGATCGTATCGTCACCAGCACCGCCATCGATGATGTCGTCACCCGCGCCTCCATCAAGGCGATTATTCCCCGCGTCGCCAACCAGACTATCGTCACCTTCGCCACCGACGACATTTTCGAACCCTGAAATCGTATCGGCTCCGCTATCCACACCCTCTGCAGTTCCAGTGTCGAGATCGACCGAGACATCACTTGTTGTTCCGGCAAAAGTGACTGTATCGGAGCCTGCTCCTCCGCTCAGAACATCATCACCTCCACCACCGCCAATAGTATCGTTGCCTGCTCCGCCCGACAGGGTATTAGCATCTTCGTTACCGACAAGAGTATCGTTACCTGCGCCTCCGACAATATTTTCAATACCTTTGAGGGTATCGCGTCCAGCTGTTGAACCCGTTGCCGATCCGGTCTCCAGGTTGGCATTAACACCATCACTGAAATCACGAAAACTTACAGTATCATCGCCAGCCCCACCATCAATGGCATCATCTCCGCGACCTCCGGAAATAACGTCATCACCGCCATAGCCGTAAATAACGTCATCAAACCGGCTTCCCCCGATCTCATCGGAGCCATCAGTACCGATAATTATTGTATTTGTTGAACTGCTACCGGCATCGAGGCTGCTTGCCAGTTGGAACCGCTCATCGCTATCAACAGTGCCGTCCTTATCAGAATCAAATTTTACGATATCAACGGCATCGGTTGTTTGGTTTAAAACCGTAACCGAGTGCAAGACGGCATCATCGGAGGTCGTAAACGTAAATTCGAGATCGTTGTTAAAATCTCCGCCGTCAGCGTTCACATACTGAATAGTCTCGATGTACTGTCCATCCTGGAACGCGAGGGTATCAACACCACCGCCGGCCACGATGGTATCTGCACCGCTGGAGGCCCTAAAGATGTCGTTTCCAAGTCCACCGTCCAGCACATCATCACCGTCGCCACCATCAATGGTGTCATCTCCGGTACCTGCATAAATCGTATCGCTTCCCTCGCCGCCAAAAATGACATCATCATTCTCGGTAGCCGCCATAACTACCAAATCGGCGGTCTTTTGAACGGTTTGGCTGCCATCTGAGACGCTGTAGGTAAACTCAAATGTCTGGCTCGTTCCCGCCGCCAGAAAATCGGATGCCGCTGAATAAGTATAAGTGCCATTCGGAGAAACCGAGAGAGTCCCCGAGGATGGCGCATTGACAAGACCGAATGTCAGCGCGTCACCGTCAACATCACTGCCTATAAGCTTTCCACTAACAACGGCATCTTCGATGCCAAGAATTTTGGTCGTCTTCGCTTCAGGCGCATCGTTCACCGCGGCAACATCAATACTTACTGCTGCTATTGCCTGGTTTCCATCGTCGTCCTGAACAGTATAGGTAAAAGTATCCAAGCCATTGAAATCGGCGTTATCAGAATCCGGCCCGTAAGTTAGAGAAGTGATATTACCATCGCCGTCTTTCGTGGCAGACAACTCTCCAAATTTTGCCGACGTCACCGAAACGATCTTGAGAGAAGCGTTACTTTGCTGGAAGTCAAAGTCATTGGCCAATAGCGAGCTCGCGTTGATCGTTAGGGTTGCACCTTCATTGACGGTCTGGACATCGCCAACAAGGATCGGCTTTACATCTCCTACAGTAATTCGGGCGTCCGAGAATTCGAGCGTTTCAATTCCAGTAAGCGTATCTGTGCCATCCGCACCATCGCTGTCGTGAGTGACTGTTATTGAGCCATTTTGATTTGTTGTAATTGTGTAGGCATTGAAAGCGTCTGAATAAACGGCGGCATCCTCACCTAGCCCGCCGTGGATCGTGTCATCACCGGCACCACCCGTAATATAATCATCGCCAGCAAGCCCCGAGATAGAATCATCACCAGCAAGGCCGGTAATGATATCACCCCCCGAGGAACCTTTGAGATTCGTATCATTTCCAGATGTGCCCGCAATCTCACTGATAGCACCCAACACAATCGTCTGATCTGCAAAGACGAGTTTTTCGACGCCGCTTACTTCGTCGATGCCGTCGACACCCGTTTTGTCAAATACGATCGTCGTGCCACTTGCCTGAGTGAGAACAGCATAGTTGGATTTGACACCACTATAGACCGCTGTATCGGTCCCATATCCACCCAGCAACACATCGTTACCAGCGCCACCGATCAGCTGGTCATCCCCGGCCTGGCCCTCGAGGCGGTCATTCCCTCGCATACCCCGCAGGGTATTATCGGCAGCATTGCCGGAGAAGGTATCGGCGCCGTCTCCACCGATCGCGTTCTCGATTGTTGTGTCGCCGTCGATAATCATCGACAGATCTCCGACAGAACTCACTGCGCTTGGCGTCAGATCGACATCGACGGCGCTGGTCATTGCCGCGAAATTTAAGGTGTCGTTCCCAGCAACATCTTCAATTGTATTACGCGCCGCATCGGTACCAAGTGTGTTCCAGTCATCGGTGAAAATATAATTGGTATCAGTCGTCGCGAGATCGCCTAGAAGATTGATGGACCAGCTATCAAGCGTACCAACATCACCCGTTTCCGTATCCGTAACCGTAAGCGTCCAGTCACCATTTGATGTCTCGCCCCAGAACTGAACACTATCAAAAGCAAAATCGAGTGACCCGGCCCCCTCGTACTGTCCGTTCAATGCGCGGTTCAGGAGGGTGCTGGTGGTTCCACTTGGTGACGTAATTTCGATTAGTAAGTCACCAATGAATTCATGGGTGAGCTGAACGTTAACCTCAACATGGTCAATGCTCATTTGATCTCCGGACACGGTAATTGTGTCGGAGATACTGCCGCCATCTGTTATGTTGGCGCCGACCGTTTCGACCGCTGATGATGATGTCACCAAGTTGTCGTAGGTAGATTGCTGTGACCATGTCTCCGCGAGACGCACGGCCGCGTGAGCATCTACAATCCCGAAGCCGTATTGATCCGTAAATGTCAACCCACCGCCATTTGAGCTTCCCGCAGCGTTACTGCTCCATATGTTTCCGGTTGGGTTTGAAGCGGAATAAGCAAAAATTTCCTGAACATCGCGATAACCAAGATCAGGATTGGCCTCGAGCATGAGAGCTGCGACACCAGAAACGATGGGGGCCGCTGCTGAGGTCCCACTAAAGGCGTCGAAGTAATCGCCTACAGAGAAGCCCGCTTGGCCCGAGAGATCGGCGGTAACAATATCCTCTCCAGGAGCCGATAGAAGGATTGAAGATCCTGCCGAGGTAAATGCAGATGCACTCCCAAAGAGACCAACAGAGCCAACCGAAATTGTTTCATGGGTACTGGAGAAGCTGTGGTAGTTGCTACTGTCACCACTTTCACCATAGTTACCGGCAGCAAAAACGATAACCGTGCCGAGGCCTTCCCGGCCGGCATCGACAGCATCCGTTATCTCTTTAAAGAATTCTGCCGATTTAAGTTCGTTTTTATTGTCGGTGAACGCCGCGCCATACGTCCAACTGTTGTTGACGATGTCGACATTCGCCATCTGCCCCAAAACAGTTTCCGTTTGACTAACACTCGCCTCAAACCCAAAGCCCATGCGGAACATGGCCAAAGAGGCTCCGTGGGCGACACCGACAATATCGCCACCACCGAGAGAACCAGCCATAACGCCGGCGACCGCTGTTCCGTGGAAATCATCAAGGCCATCAGAGATTGGATCGTCAGCACCAAGGCCCAGTATTCCATCGAGGGCATCATAATCTATTGAAGTCTCGTAATTTCCGACAATATCGGCATGCGTATAGTCTATGCCGTCATCAATAATTCCTAATGTGACACCGAGCCCCGAATACTCGTCCCAGACGGTTTCGATATCAATGTCAACACCACCCAACGCTGCGTTCGGATTACTGAGATACCATTGCGACCCATAACCATCATCATCGGGCACCATTGCCGTAGTTGGCCCCGCCAACCCGTCGCCAGCATCAAATCCACGTAGTTCCTTGTCAGAGAGAATGGTGACGTCACCAAACTCGGACGCCGGCATACCCATAGGATCCAGAGATTGGGAGAGGGCTAGGCCTGTTTGGGCGCCTGCATTGCCAACCTCGGAGTCGAGGGCATCCCCATAAATAACATCGTCACCAGCTCCACCTGTTAGTGTGTCTGAGCCATCACCGCCAATAACAAGGTCATCACCACCACCAGCATCAATTGTATCGCCGGCGCCACCGCCATCAATAACGTTGTCGCCCGAATCACCAGTGATGTCATCAACGAAGCCACCACCCGTTACATTTTCAATCCCAGTGACCGTATCGGTGTCAGAGCCAACAGATGCAGTGCCATCTGCTAGGTTTACTGTCGCACCGGCATCAAGTGCTGAAAGGCTGAGGGTATCGGTCCCCTCGCCGCCATCAATTGTATCGGCACCTGTCCCCATCTGAATGGTGTCATCGCCAGCGCCACCATCGACACTGTCATCACCAGCACCTCCAACAAGCAAATCATTGTTGGCGCTACCGATAAGGGTATCTGTTCCTGAACCACCAACAACCAGGGTATCGTTTGTCGAGGTGCTTGCGTCGCCAGTTGTATTAACCGAGAAGACTTCCGTAGCTGCATCGATTTCGCCGTCGCCATCGAGATCCATCTCAACCGTATTGATTGGCGATGCTGCATGATCATCAACCGTAATGGACACTGTTTCAGCTGAGGCTGCAGCATCGTCTGGATCGGTGTACTCGGCCGATATTACAAGGTCATCACCACTAACTGAGGCAGAAACAAAATTGAAATCCTCGCCAAGAATGAGCCCATCATCGCCTCCACCAGTCGAAATCGAGATCCCGCCGGTGCCCGGCCCACGGACTTCTATTCGATCGTCTCCTGCACCTCCTCGAATAACTTCGGTGTTTTCTATTGCAATTTCATTATTGCCGGAACCGTCAAGAATTAGGGTGTCCGTTCCTGCACCACCATCGAATGCATCTCCGGATACAGCACGACCACTCAAGGTTAGAGCATCGTCTCCTGACGCACCCTTCAAAATCTCTTGGACAACCGCATCAAGCGTGACCGTTTGCGCCCCCCCAGCCAGAGTCACTTCGCTCGTTGGCAGCGTGCCCGTTACCTCAATAATTGCGGTCGCTTCGCTTGTTCCGCCCTGAGGGTCAGTAACCGTATACTTGAAGGTATCTATGAGGGTTTGGTTATTTCCCAAACCATCGAAGGCGGTCGAAGTCGTTGGATCATATTCAAATGTGCCATCACTAGAGATTGTGACTGTGACACCGTTTGAGCTGACAACATCTCCAGCGATCACTTCTAGGCTGCTTTGATCACTCGTATCAGGATCCGAGTCGTTCGCAAGAAGACCGCCCGCAGCCTGATCAACACTTAGCGCACTCCCCTTGAACGCAGAGTACCTCTCCGCACTCGCAACAGGAGAATCATTGGTTCCTGTCACAGTCATTGTAATCGTCGCCTCATTGGAGACCGCACCACCAACATCGCGGATAGTATAGGTAACGGTGTCCGTCATCGTCTCGCCGACGCCAAGGGACTGAAATGCCTCAACACCTGAGGGGTCGTATAAAACTTCGCCATCTATGATCGAGACGGTTGCACCATTTGCTGAAGTCGCCGAGTTAATAATCAGCGTGTCGACAGTATCCACCAGGTCGGCATCTGTATCATTTGCCAGAACGTCAATGCTGACTGCGTCACCATCTTCGACAACCTGAACGGGTGTTGTCTCGTTGACGGCATCGGGACGGTCATTCGCGCCACTCACCGTCACATTTACCCGAGTTGCCGCGATGCCAGGAATGCTGACGTCTGCTGTTAACGGTCGACTGGAATCTTCTGACGCCTGCGTAGTGGCCGCTCTCGCCACGACCGCCGAAGTGGTTTTCGAAGTGATCGTGAGACCACCATTCGCCTCATCAACCGTCACATCGATCAAGCTTCCCAGTGTTCCGTGTGAGGTCAGCGTCGCTAATAAACCGGCTTCAATCGCCGCATTATCGGCTTCATCACCTGTCACAGTGTATGTAACGGTAACGGGACTAATGTTGCCATGAGTTAGGGTGACAGAAACTGTATCGTCAGCGATAAATTCACCATCGATTTTTACAGCAACCTTGGCCGCGCTTGTCGGATCAAGGGCCTTGTATGAAAACGTGTCCACCACTTTGTCGCCGGTGGTCATCGTATTAAAGTCGCTGACACTGTCGGGATCATAGCCAACAACCGTCGTTCTGACGACACTGGCAGAGGCATCGTTAAAATCGCCACCCGTGAAATTTGTCGCATTTACGGTTGTCGAGAACGAGGTATCAGAACTTTTTGCGCTGATCAAAATAACGCCATTGGCCGGGCCACTTGAGGCTGTCAAAACGCTTGAGAGGGTCTCATCTGAATTTATGAGCTCAATCAAGGATAGCTCGATATCGGTAATTTCCGTGTCAGTCGCCAGAGTAGTGTAGGATACAGTTGTTGCCGTCCCATCAATCGTGACGGTAATGGCGTAAGCGTCACCGGCCTCGAGAGTGCCGCCAACGGTCACACGGTCTGCTGCTAGGGTTGTCAACGTTGCGCCGTGTGCTGTCGTCATCTCCGGCAAGTGGAGGGTCAGCGTATCGCCGGTATCAACGTCTCGGTCGTTATAAAAAAGGTCTATGAGAACGACGTCACCATTTTCTCTCGCTCTTGCGACATCGGCCGTCGATATGGGAACGTCGTTCTCACCAGCGATCGTTACCGTAACCGTGGCATCCGTGAAATTGGTCCCATCCGTCACAGAATATGTGAAAGTATCGTTCAGTGTCTGACCAACCGCCAAGCTCTCGAGCGTTGACGCAGACGCATTGTAAGTAATAGTGCCATCATCATTCAGCGTCGTGGTACCATAAGCACCTGCTGTTGGCGTCAGTACCGACAAAACGTCATTATCTTTGTCACTATCGTTCGCTAGTACGTTGATGGTGACATTCCCGCCTTCAGTAACATTCGCCGTGTCATCACCGGCAACGGGTGGCCCCTCAACCCCCAGTACCGTTAGGTTGACTTGACCTGTCGTCTCTCCACCTTCTGTATCCTGAACCGTATATGATATCGTCTGAACTGCAGCGGCGGCGTTTTTAGCCAAATCGACAAACAAAGCGTGATTTTGATCTGGTGTAATCGTGATTGTACCATCGGAATTCTGGACAGCTGTTACAGCTCCCGAGGCACCATTGAAGGCGACACTATTTAGCTTGAGGGATATATCCTGTCCTTCAACGTCCGTATCATTATCCAATACGCGCAGCACAACGGACTTATCGGCCGCTAATTCCACCGACTCATTGACTACTGTTGGCGTATCATTGACCGAAGCTATATTTACAGACACGGTCTTCGTGGCCGCCACACCATTTTCATCGACCACACGGAAGATAAAGGTATCTGATCCAAAGAAATTTAGATTGGGTGCATAAGAAAATGTGCCATCAGCATTTACGGTCAGGTTTCCATTCTCTGGATTACCACCAGCCGCGACCGAATAGGTTAGTTGTGAGCCTGTGTCCGGATCCGAAGCAAAATTAGAGAGGTCGCCAGTTACGGCAGATCCATCTTCCGTTCCACTGAATGATACGGCATTGGCTGTGACCTCAGGAGCATCATTTACGCCCTGAACGGTCAGGGTCAGATTTGTAGCATCTGACTCGACACCGCTGGGATCTTCGACTTTGTACGTAAGGACCTTTTGAACAACATCCCCAGCGGAGAGCCCCTTATACCAATTGCTCTCAGGAACAAACTTAATGCGCCCGTTCGCGGGATTAACAACAACTTGGCTCCCCGTTGTCGCACCAGTGATCGTCGTCTCACCAGAAATAGCTGTTGTTACGCCCTCGAATGTCACCTCTGTAATCGACAGGGCGTCTCCATCGATGTCGGTATCATTGCTGAGAACCCTGACGGAGGTCCCCGCCGAGGATACGACTGTACCAAAATCAGCTACAGTCGTTGGACCATCGTTTACAGCAGATACCTCGACCCTCACCGTGGCCGAACTATAACTAGGAACTTCAGCGTCGTTAGCGACGGTATAGGTGAAACTGTCGCTACCGTTGTAATTCGGGTTTGGAGTATACCTAACGCTTCCGTTCGCAACATCAGTGCTCACGGCAATCTTGCTATCACTCTCGGTTAATGTGAACGGTTGCCCACCCTGAAGCGCAGAAACTCGAATGACACCAATGCTCTCAGATGAAGCAACAACCGACTCGTTCAGCTCAGCATTACTATTGATAACCCCAACAACTTTGAGCGCGACCGCTGCTGCATCCTCTCCACTGAGCGCATTATAGTAAATTTCTTGACCATTGATAACGAGAGTGTACTCGCCAGTAGAACTAAATGTCAGAAGTTCTTGTTGGGCTAGAATTTGAACATTGCCATTTGTCGCTGCCCCAACCGACAAGAGCGTAGCACCCACCAATGGATCTCCATCGGCGCGTGTGTCATTTTCCAGGAGATTGACGACGACGGATGTGTCCTCATCAATAGCGTCATTTCCATCTAACACATCATCAAGCGCAACTGGCCTTGCGTTGGCAAGTTCTTGCGCAATCCTCAAAGCCTCTTCTTGAAGCGTTTTTGCCAAACTTTGGGCGAACTGTGCTTGACCAGCAGATGCCTGAGCTGCCGAGCTCTCGGAATAGATCGCCTGCGCCCTCGCCAATTCAGCTTGGCTTTGCGTGGTATCTACGAGCGCTTGTGAGCTCTGGGCCGCATCACTTGCGCTATTTAAAGCTGTTTTAATCGCAGCATTGTCATCGGTTGCTGCCATTGCGTTTTCAGCGGCAGCGACAATGTCAGAATAATTCTCAGCAGAATTTGCATTCGTAACAACAATATTTACAGCATCACCAATTGCTCCTGTCACATCCGCCAGCGCCATCAAACTGGTCTCGAACCCTCGCAAGGCCGATTCGATCCCGGTCGCACTGACTGTAATTCCGGAACTCTCACCACTATCAGTTATTGTAGCTGTGACAGCGACCGAGTCAGACGCGGCAGGCACTGTGAGGACCAATTCATTTCCAGAGAAAGCTGCCGATGGCGTAACACCGATACTGTTAGAAGCCTCAACTGCCGAAACAATCTTGTCTCTGACCACCGACATTGGAGTTGATTGGGACGCACTCGCGGTTACATCGGCGCTGGTAACCGTGTACGCCACCTCGGTCCCGCCAATCGTAAGCTTGAAAACATCGCCGGCCTCAACAGCGCCATCAAGGACCACAGAAAAGGCCTGAGAGGTCGTCTCAACAAGCGCAGAGGTTTTTGTCACAACATCAGACAGTTTTGAAGACACAGAACTCGCCGTGACACTGTCATCGCCGCCAACCTTTTCACCAATCAATGTCTCTGCGGCATTGATTGATTGCTGGAGGTCGTACATCGGTAACAGAAATTCTGGAATATTGGTTAGGTCGGTTGGAGGCGCATCTCGTTCGCCGCGGACATACTCCTCAATGGCACTGACCGTAGCCTCTTCCGCACCTTCAGTTATGGCCTTTGCCCTGTAATATGTGTACGCCTGATCAATGGTCGTTTTGGCAGCTGTAATCGCCGTGTCCGCGTTCGAAAAGGCATCGTTGGCAGCATCAAGAGCATCTGTTTCCGAACCTTCAATGGCGTTCTTAGCACCTAAAGCCGCCTGCTTTGCCTCATTGATCGCAGCTTCATTCGCCGCGGCCCGCTTTGCTGCAAATTCCTCAACACCCGCCGAGGCAACGTCAAGCTGCGCATTGGCATTTGCAAAAGAACCATTTGCAGATACCGAAGACTGATTCGCGGTGCTGTAGTTCAAGGTTGCGGTTGAGATAAAGTCACGCGCATCTGACAACAAGGCTGTTGCCATCGAATTAACGTTGGGATCAGAGGTAAGCTCTGTGATCGCAGCAAGAACTTTCGTTTGCGCATCAGCTACCGTGGATGGAAGCGAAGTTAAATATCCGCCATCCACGATGGCTTGAACAGCATTAAGCACAACTCCCTGGGTTGCCAGAGTAACTTCAGCGGAAATTGCTGAGGCCTCTTGCGCTTCAGTAACAGCCAATTCCAAGGCGGCCTTGGCGCCAACACTTTCGATTGCAGCGAGACCTTTGTCGCCCGATGCAAAGTCGTACAATATTTCCAGCGCGCTGATGGCCGTTTCCGCCGAAGATTTAGCTGATTTCGCTGCTGTATCGGCAGCCGCCATCGCCTCAGCGGCAGAGAACGCAAACACATTTGTCGTATCGCTACCGCCCGTTATAGAAACCGAAGACGAAAAAGAGGTATCGGCGCTGTTGGAACGTAAAACAACAAATTCATCTGCGCTACCGGCTGAGGCAACCACCAGCTGGTTACCGTCACCATCTCGTGCTGCATTAATAGCTGTTATGGTCGCCGATTGGAGGGCGGCCGCATCCATTCCACTCGCAACAGTAACCGCCACATCGATAGATGTCTGGCCACTGCTTAGAGTTGTCGTGATGACATCTCCTGTCTCAAGGCTGCCCGTTATAGAAAGCACTTCGACTTCGACAGTCGCGTCATACAGAGCCGATGAAATGTCGAATGCTTTGGCTGAAATCAAGGCCGCACCCAAATTAGTTTGGGCTTCCGCGGCTTGTTCGACAGCAATATCCTTTTGCACTTTGATGTCGGTGAGCGCAGATGCGGCGAGTTCGTCAGAGCCCTCAAGGTTGGCAACAGCAGTCACAACAGTTATGGAATTATTTCCACCTCCCGCGGTCGTTCCTGAAGATGAGAAACCGGTTCCAGCAGAGGCGGCCGTTAGGACAATAGCCCCGCTTCCACTCCCCACAGCCGCCGTTGCAACAGAACTTAGTGCAGCGTCGGCATTAATGCCTGCGACAAGAGCGTCTCGAATATCACCAAGCGTTTCGCCAGAAGATACAGTGTGAGTAATGGTGACGCTCTCAATGGTGATGGCAAATGCATCCCCTGCACTGGGGCTTCCAGCTAAGGTAACGTTATCCACTTGCGCAACTTGAGTGCTACCACTGGAATTGTTGACCGTCGTCGCAACAACCGCGGTATTTTCATTGCCGGCATCGGCGCCATCTGAGGCTAATGCCGATGTGCTGAACGCAACACCTGGAAAATTCGAGGTCAGGAGTATTTCGCCGGCGCTAGACCCGGATGACGCTACAACATCGATTGCTGCTGCCGACTGATTAATTGCCTCGATAAGGCCATCTCGGGCACCGGAAAGTGTAATCCCAGCACTGACATGCGAATCTGTAATCGTAAATGTGACCGAATTTCCAGAGACAATTATTGTATATGCATCACCGGACTCCAGGCTACCTGAGAAACCGAGCGTTACTGTATCAACTTGTGCTACACCTCCTGCCGTCGCTGCAGCTGATGCTGCAGCATCAGCTGCAGACTGAGCCTCGGTTCTAGCCGATGAGGCGCTTGGACTTGTCGCTAGAGCCGTAGATGCAGCCGTAGCCGCTGTGACCGCGTCCGTTGCGGCAGTTTTTGTGGTTTCAGCCAGTGTGGCCGCATCTTGCGCTGCGGCTTTTACCGCGGTGGAGTTACTGCCAGCAGATACTGTAATTGCATCCGCTTGATTTTTCGCCGAAAGTGCTGTCGCTACAGCCGTTTCGGCCTGCGTCCTTGCAACCTGCGCCGCTAAATATGCCGCCTCTGCAACGGCTTCATCAACCCCAGCGGCAGCTGCAATCGCTACAGCAGACTGAGCTGCCGCCTCGGTCAAGGCCGTTGCCGCAGCGGTCGCGGCCTCCTCTGCGTCTTCCAATGCGGCTACAGACTTAGCCAGCGCATTTTGTGCACGCGTATTTGCCTGATCGACGGCCGAGTAGGCTTCTGGATCAATTGACTTTGCGGATGCGACAGAAGCTAGAGCTGCCGCCGCCGCCGCGGCCTCGCCGACAGTGACCTCATGAACGATTTTGGCTTCAGATAGAGTTGCGGCAGCAGCCGATGACGCGATTGCCGCAGCAGCAGCCGATTTTTCAGCGGCTTCCGCTGCGGACTTTGTCGCTCGAACATCGGAAAGACGACTTTGAGCTGCTGTCTCAGACGAGGCTGCGTCCGCTTTTGCCGCCAATCCCTGATTGTAAGCTGCTGTAGCTGCCGCCTTTGCCGACAACAGGTCCTCTGTCGCCGCCTCGATACGTGCTGCTTCTCTTGCTGCCGCTCCCGCCTTAGCTGACACCGCAACCGTATAATTTTTTGCCGCAACGAGGTTGTTGGCCTCGGCTGCGAGTATGACCTGAAGCGCGGACTCGGCCGCGGCGTCGATTGAGGCAACCGCCGCAAGTTGCGATGCGTCGGCATCTGACTGTGCAGTAAGCAGCGATTCGGGCGCGGCCAAATCATCCGGCGGATCATCAAACTGATGAACGGCCGCAGCAGCATCTTTAATTAATTTGATGGGTGCACTTAAAGCTTCAGCCTTTTCTTCAGCTGTTGCCTCGGAATTATCGAACAGCGCCCTAAGCGCATCTGCCTCAGTGTTGGAAAATGCATCAAGCGTGATATTCAGCTTGCTCTTAATTTGAAGGAGCATGCCCTCGTTCAAATCACCAAGGGCTTGGGCAGCAGCAATGATGGCGTCAAGGGCAGCATCTGTCGCCGCTTCAGCGGTCGCCATAGCCGACTGCGCAACTAGGGTTGCTGCGTCAATATCTGCTTCTGCACTCGCATCACCTGCATCCAAAAGATCTGCGGAATTGCCTGCATCATCGGCTGCCGTTTTCGCCGTTTGAACCGCCGCCGCTACTTCTGCCGATTTTATCTCTGCCGTATCAACCGCAGTCGACAATGCGTCCACAATTGTCGCAATCGCGTTATCAGCTCTCGCTTGAGCCGCCCCTTGCGCACCGGTTTCAAAGGCCGTCGCAAAACCAGATTTTGCAGCAGCTTCTGCGGCAACACGTGAGGCCGCAGCCGCTGCACCGGCCGCACTCGCCGCTGTTGCTTGCGCTAAAGTCTGGGCAGCCAGTGCGGCATCCAACGAAGCTTGGGCGGCCGCCACAGAGCCCGTTGCGTCGGCGAGAGCACTTTCAGCCTGCGCCAACGCTGACTTCCAAATGGTCTCAATCGGACTTTCCGTGTCCTTGCCATCATCGGCAGCGCTGAGCTTTGCTGTTACCTCTGCAACAGCGCGCTGTCGCGCGACCAACACGGCTTGCGCTGATGCCAAGTCAATACTTGGCTGCACAACTGCGTCTGTAGCTGCGCTTGACGCCTGAGTTGCAAGCTGCGCCGCCATATTCGCCTTTCCAGCATTACCCGCAGCTATTGATGCTGCGTTCACGGCTGAAATACGGTCAGCGGTTGCCGTGCCCGCAACCCAGCCATCAGCTGCGATAGTTGCATTTGCAGCGACTTCATATGATGCAGACGCAGCACCCGCATCGGTCACAGCCTGTATTGCCGCACTCGCCGCGCGAGACGCCTGGGCCAACGCCTCACTACCCGCACCCGCAGCGGACTCAATGGCGGCACTTGCCGCTGCTTGCGCAAGGTCTGCCGCTTGCTGGGCAGCTTCAGAAGCAACTTTAGCCGTATCTACATCGACGTCTTTCGCAGCTTGCTGGGTAAGAACGAGTTTCTGGGCTGCCTCTTGAGCCTTTGCAACGGCAGTGTCTGCAAGCTCCTTCGCATTTTCAGCCGCGGCATTGTCCGCATCCACTTTGTCTTTGATTGTTTGATTGGCAACCTGACGCGCGGCCTCAGCCGCCGCGGCCTCAGCACTTGCCGCATCCGCCGCCGCATTGATTGCAAATTCTTTGGCTTCTACCTCTGCCGCTTGTAAGTCTCTCGCTGCAACGGCGTCGGTTGCCTTGGAAGAGGCACTCTCCAGCAATGCCTGAACCTGACTAAGCGCGGTTGCAGCAGCACTCTCAAAAACTGATGCCAGGCTCGCATTGACTTGGATTGACGTATTTCGACCACTTGCCGAATTTGTCGCAGCACCAAAGGCAATAGCCGCCTCCTGAGCCGCCGCACTTGCCATTCGTTGCGCCGCTTCCGTTGTCGCTAATTCAAGCGACGCCGCCGTCGCACTTGACGCAACCACCGATGCATTCGCCCGAGCTGCATCGAGATCAAAATTTGCATCGCCGATACTGTCCAGAGCCTCTGCTGTCTGCGCTTTTTCAGAGTGGCTACTGACCAGAGCCTCTGACACGGATGCTAGCTGAAGTGCCCCAACTGGTGTGATCGCAGTGAGAGAAATTTGCGATGAAGCCCCGTCACCACCAAAAATTTCAGCCTGAACTCCGGTTCCAACATCGACCACGTTATTTGTCAGAGAAATGGTCACCGTTGCTTTGTGCGCCAAAAGCTTGCCGTCATCACCTTGCGACGCGAAGAAAAACGTGTCGGTGGTCGACGCGCCGTTCTCCAAGCCACCAAGCTTGGTCGTATCAACGGTGTAACTCAGGCCTCCACCTTCGAGCTGCTCGACGGTACCTTTGAGACCCGACGTGAAGCCGGCAACTTTCGCCGCCGCCGCCATGGTTTCGTCGAGAGCCTTCAAGACTTCGGTGGCCGCCTGCGCATCCTCAGCAGCACTTGTTGCGGCGGCAGCTGCGGCAGCAGCTTCCTGAGCAGCAGCTTTTTCAGCTTCTTGAGCTGCATCAGCTTCGGCATTCAGCGCGCCTTCTGCCATGTTCTGGGCAATTTGCCGCGCAGAATCGATCATTGCCTGAGCAATCTTTGCAGGATCAATGGATTGCTGCTGCGGCCCAATATTGAGGCCCTGAAGGGCTGGGTTTGCCGTTGCTTCAATCGCATCCGCGAGATCGGCAAAGGCGTCGGCCTTCTTTTCGAATGACGCGAGTGACGTCAGTGAAGCATTGGAAGCGGCTAGGTAATTTTCACCGACAGCGAGAGAAGCCAGCGCCTCCACAGCTGCTGGATTTGATTGGGCAGCCGCACTATCTGCCGTGATCCCCAAAGTACCGAGAATAAGACTAACGGAGCCACTGGCACCATCTAATGAATCACTGACGGCCGTTACATGCTGACGGACAAGCCCAGGCTCGGCTTCGGTCCCTAAAAGATAATCGACTTCCTCATGCAGCGCCCGTGCTTCTGCCGCAGATAAACCGGCGGCTGTGGCGTCGAACGCCAGCTGCTTCGCACCTTTTGCCGTGACCCCATCCAGTACAGTGGCATTATTGGCATCCGCCTTAACGCCATTGATAGTGAAGCCGTCCTGGGCTTTTAGAACGACGACTTCAAACGCCGTCGGGGAATAGCTTTTTGAGGCGGTTTGAACAGAGTAATAAATTGTATCAACAAAACTCTCTCCGGCGCTGAGACTTGCCAAACTCTCTTCATTTGCCGTGTAGCTAATGGCGCCGGTATCACTGACCTCAACCGATCCGCCAACTAGTTCAAGCTCTGTTCCATCCGCATCTTTAGTTCTAACACCATTGCTCGCGCCAAAGGTCAGCGCCGAGGCGTAGGCCGCCGATTCCGCTACGTCTTCAAGTGAAAGCTCAAGACCCACACTCGCCTGGGCCCGGGCAGCAGCTTCCCCGACAGCCAATTCGGCTGTAATTGCGGCAAGGTCGGATGCCGCATTGGCCGCGTCTGACTTAAGATCTATAGCAAGATCAAATGCGGCCTGGTATTCGGACTGGCTGTCAGTGAGCGCGGTTTCTGCTGTTGCTAATTCCGAAGCCGCTTCATTAGCGGTGACGACCGCAGCGTCATAGCTGCCTTGAACTTTAGTGATCGCACTATTGAAAAGACCTAAGAAATTCTCTGAAAATGTCTCGACAAGGGCAGCATTTTTAGCCAATTGGTCTGCAAGGGTCGCCTGGCTCTCGAGAAGGGCGTTGTCAGGAAACGCCGCAGACAAGGCAGTCGAATACGTCGAAACCTGCTCAGCTCCAACAACTTTTAAACCCGCAATTTGTACGCTAGATACGGAAGCACCGGTATCGTTGATATATGTGACGGTATAGTCTCGTGTATTAAATACGTCCGTATACGTTGCATCGTTATCGTCTGTCGTGTTCCCCTCACCATTTTGCGCACTAACAGAGGCAATGAAGGGCTGACCGGAAACTTCTGGAACTAGAGAAATGCTTCCATCTGCATTTGCTACAGCCTGCAGGATTTCTTTAATATCTTCGTCTTCATTGATTGCCTGAACGAAAGATACCGCGGCATCATTAAGCGTCATTCCGCCGGCGACATCTTCGGCCGTAATGGTATAGCTCACAGGGTAACCATCGACAGTCAAACGATAGGCGTCGCCCTCTTCTAGCGCACCTGAGAGCGTAATTAAGCCCGTTTGAGTAGAAATCGTGATACTATCACTGATACTCGAACCATCCGCGAGCGCCTCAGTCAAATTCAGCGTCACCGCACCATTACTAACCGCTGTTGTCCCTAGCGCCCCATCACTCGCGCCATCAACCTTTGCAGCGTTGACCGCTAAGTTTTCAGATACACTCAATTCCGGATCAAGAGGTCCCAGGTCTGCGCTATCGTCGCCTGAGAAAATATCCTTGAGGTCAGTTGTTAACCGACCAGTCGCCTCAGCCAGCGCTTCTTGGTAGGCCTCTTTCTTGGCTTTTGCCATCGCATCATCAACTAGCTTTCCAGCCAGATCTGCGCGGGCTTGCAGAAGCGCATTTGCTTTGACTTGAAGGGCCGAGTCTGCCACGGCCGAGGCGGCCGCGATTTGGCTCGATCCTGAGGCTGAAATCGAAGACAGGGTTGTCGTTTCCGCCAATGCCGTGTCGTCAGAGAGATCCGTTACAATTATGCTATTTTCAGCGGCAATCGACCCGCCATTATTTGTCACCGTTACAATGGCTTGCTTCGCGGTCAGGTTCCCCGCGTCATTGATCGTTGAAAAAACAAATTTATCGATGTCGTAGGTCTGAGCGGCGTTGCCGCTGCCCGTCGCAGAAGCCGCAGCCTCGAACGTAACATCATCGGTTAGCGTAAGCAGACTAATGTCGTACTCGCCTGGGCTAGTGGCACCGTCTGGCGATGTCCAAGAGATATTTTGCGAAGAAAACTCGACAGGGTCTGAAAGCTCTCCATCGGCATTTTTATCGCCCGAAAGCGTAAAGTTTATGCCCCCAACACTCGATCCGCGATCGGCAATCCCTAAAGCGCTGATCACTGAGTCACCATTTATCGCATCGATTAAACCCGACCTGATATCGGCAATTGTGTAGGCCTCACTTTTGGCCTCCGCCGCCGCAAAAGTGACCGTGGCGCCTCCAATCGTCACCGCGAACTCGTCGCCTACACCAAAATTGCCGGTTAATTCGATCCGAGAGATCGCAACAGCTTCGATGCTCGAATTGATCGACGATGATGCATTAATATCGGAGGCGAGCTTTGCTTGAACATTCGCGAGCGTATTTCCCGCGGATGCCGTGAACGCTGTTGTCGTGTCCGTGTTGCCAATGGAGACAACAACCGAAAAAGTATCCCCCGCCTCAATCGCATCACTCGCCGACAGCGAGACAAAGCCTCCGACGAACTTGTCTTGATTTGCCACGTATGTGACAGAGCCATCGGACGCGACGGCGACTGTTCCCTGGCTACCATCGCTCGCCCCGTCTGTGAGCGCTTCTTTTTTTTGCGTTAAAACGCCGGAGACATAATCAAGCGCCAATTCCTGAGAACTATCCGCAGAGGCAATAGCAGTTGCCGCAGCTTCCACAGCTAATTCAGCTTCAGAGAAGGCCTCATAGGCTGACAGGGCTTCCTCCGCAATAGACGCATCTACCTCCTGAACAATTTCTTTAAAATTGACAAGCGTTTCAGCCTCTTCCTTAAAAGCACTGGCCTGCTTTGCCGCCTCAAGAGCTTCCTCCGAGCGCGCCCGAATTTCAGCTGCTGATTTTGCGGTGATTGTGGCAGATGCTTTTTCCGCTGATTCTTTTGCCTTTGTTGCCGTTGCATCCGCCTTCGCTAGAGCATCTGACATGGTGTCAGTTTTTTCTTCAGCCGGAAGGGCGGCGATTTGCTGTTTCGCCTCCGCAACTTTTTCTTGGACTTTATCGACGACCGTTGAAATCTTATCGACGGTCATCGAGGCCAGATCTGCTCCCGCCGGAGCATCTGTCACCTTGGCCGCCTCTTCGGCCATTTTCTCATTAATCTTCGTAGATAGGACCGCCACAACCATACTTTCGGCAGCGGCAAGCTTGCCTGAACCCGAAGTTGATTTGACGGTATTGATGACCGTCGATACTACCGAGTCCATTGCAGCAACCGAACCTTTAACTGCAACTTCAATTTTTGCAGCCGCTAACTCGGTTTCTGTTGCGGCAGCCTCCAGACTTGCGAGCAACTGAGGATTGATTTTTTTGCCTGCACTCAGGCTGCCCAGCATCGCGCCGGCCGACAGCATCACCCCTGAGGCGGTTGCAGCCAACGCGCTTGCAGCGCCAAGCGCGTCAAGGGGCGCCGTAATTGCCGAACTGAGGGAGTTTGCGGAACTTTGATCGAGGCCATAAGCAGTGCCTTTTGCTATCACCTCCGCCTCTACGGCCGCTTTTTTCGTCGCCGCTGATTGCTCAGCAGCACTTGCCTTGGTCGCTGCCGCCTGAGCTTTTAGTATAAGGGCCAAAATTGGCGCGGCATCAGCACTTTGATCAGTGGTGAGTGCATCTATTCTAGGCGCCAACTCATCTAAGGCCTTTTGAATATTTTGCTGAGCCCGATCTTCCACCTGCCTCAAAAAACGATCGCTAAATCGGTTGAAAAGTTCATTTACGTTCTCTAGAGCGTCCAACAAACGTGACTGATCTAACTTGGCTCTATCAAGTTGATCGTTTAGTGCCTGGATATCGCTTTGAGTGCTCTGGCCGAAATCAGATCCGGGCGCTGGCGGCTTAAATCCATCGGGACCCGAGGTGGTGCCATCGTCAGGAACGGGCTGCCCCTGACCGCCCGTGCTCCCCGAGGGCGATATCGAGGGTTTTGCAGGATTGATTGATAGTACTGCGCCGTACTGTGCGGATAGCTGCTGGGCGGAGAGAATAACAGGTGCAGGAGGCGGCTGGTTGATGCTCAAAAGACCAACAGTCGCCCCAATTTGGTTTAGAACCACAGTTCCGCCGTTATTGGTTAGAACAACCTCACCAACCGCCCCATCGGGATCCTGCAAAAGAGAAAAAGAGTTTTCCTGCCCATCACCCCCGATACTTCCCGCCAGAGTTGTTCCTCTGATGCCTATCGTTGCTACCGGTGTATTCAAAACCGCGGCGTCTGGATCAGATTTTGAGATTTGACCGCTGACGAAAGAGAAGGCCCCAGTGACCAGAGATACGGAGAGAGAATTGTTATCTCCCCCTGCATCGTATACCATTTCATCCAAGACCATCCGACCCGAGTCGCCCAGCGAGAAGGTTGACTGGTCAGCAAATTCGATCCCTACCGCACCTTTACTGCCTGTCTCAATCACATCGTTTTGGTATACAGGGTCGCCCTTTTTTAGGGAGACCCGCGTTCCATCAGCCCTCTCAGCCGCAACTTGCCCCTCTATTTCTACGACTGTACCAATCGGCTCGTTGGGTGACGCCTGTGCGTCGGCCTGTGCGGTTTGACCGGGCGCGATTGGGCCAGCAAGACGAGTCGCTAGATGGCCCGTGAGCAAAATATTCCCGTCGATGTGCAGATCGGGAGCCGCTGCAACGGCAAAAAAATTCTGGACAATGATAACCTGTCCATCTTTGCCGACGATTATCAGATCGGAGTCTTGACGGTTAAACTTTGCGGTCAGGATCCAACTGCCATCGGTGATAAACAAGTCCGCCACGCCCGATGCGTCCAAAACGACGGGATCAGCGTACAAGTTTCCTACTTCCGACTGTGGGGGACGCCTTATCATCAGAGTCCTTAGTGTTCCTGCATGGCCACAACCAGAGAAAAGTCTGTAGCTCTGGCCTCAAATGAGAATCTTAGGATGTCAGACAAACTTTGATCCATTTTAAGGCCTTGCGAGCATAGATACCAGATTCTCTAGATACTAAATACCAAGTTTAGTGTTAGCATAAAGTGATCTGGGTCACAATGTTTCTTTCTTTTTTGTGTAAGTCTGCAAAACTAATTCTCAAACCAGATGCCCTCTGCAAAACGTTGCTCAGGTGAAGGCTGGTTATCCTGTCGAAACTAATCAGGTAGTTGAAATAGTTCTGCGTCCAACGCTCGTTGGGGTGTCAACCATAATACAACTTACAAACGTAAACCTAACCCTCTGTTTTCATTGGAACAAACAACAACAATAATGTATCGAGTGGGAGTAAGCTGGGTTCGAAGAGGCAAATTCGAAATATGAGCACCTTCGTCAAATTGGTCAGCCTGTATGAGCAAACCGGCCTGACCGTCCAGACCAGTCTGTCGCCGGGACATTTCCCGGGATTCAATCTGGCCGAAATTCCCTTTACCTATATCTATGACGGCGATGAGTGCCTCAGCAAAGGCGGTGGCATTGCGCTGGCCGAAATCGCTTTCTTGGAGGCCTTGTTCGAGAACTATCATCCGAAGCGCATCTTCGTCATCGGCAATTCCTACGGTTGGAGCTCCCTGGCTTTAGCGCTGATCAATCCGCAGGCCAAAGTTGCGGCGATTGATCTCTGCCCCCGGCCAGCGGAGCGCCGGGGCTTGGAAGTCACCAACATGCTGGGCTCGTATGTTCCGGCGGAGGTCGTCGCGCTGGAGGGACGCAGCCCGGAAGCCGTGCGCCCTGTGGTGGAGCAGGAGCTGGGCGGCGAGATCGATTTCGTGCTAATCGATGGCGGGCACACAAATGAGCATATCCTGGCCGACTTCGCCGCCTGCCGGGAGGTCGCCGCCGAGAATTGCGTTTACGTCTTCCACGATGTCATCAATTTCCAGATGACGCCGGGCTTTACCACCATTGCCGAAGCCAGCCCGGACCTGCGCAGCACGCTGCTTCACCGGACGCCCTCGGGCATCGGTATCAGCTACCCCCCTGCATTAGATGAGGTGCTGGGACCGGTGGTTTTCGCATTTTCTGAGTCCGATCAGCGTAAAGAAGCGCTGTGGCGGGAAGGCAAGGAACGGCTTACCGGCAGCGGCGTTAAGACCTAAACGCCGTCGCAACGGCGTCGGACACCTCGAACAATGCCTCGTTGGCTTCGTCGATCACCCCGCCCATGGTGATAAAACCGTGAACCTGCCCTTCGAAGCAACGATAGGTGCAGGGCACGCCCGCCGCGCTCAATCTATCCGCATAGGCCTTACCTTCATCCACCAGCGGATCATAGCCGCAGGTCATCACATAGGCGGGCGCGACGCCCGTCAAATCCGCCGCCAGTTCCGGCGAGGCGCGCCAATCGTCCCGGTCGGCGTCACTCCGCAGATAGCATTCATGGACCCAGTCCTGATAGTCGGCGGTCAGCAGATAGCCCTTGCCAAATTTCTTGTGGGACTCCGTCAATAGCGCCATTCGGGTGGCCGGATAAATCAAGGCCTGAAACGCCAATGTGATCCCGGCATCCCGCGCCATGATCGCAGCGACGGCGGAGAGATTGCCGCCGGCGCTATCGCCGCCGACCGCCACCTTTGCCGGATCGATGGCCCGTCCGTCCACGCCCGCCAGCGCCCATTCCACCGACGCCAATGTGTCATCGACGGCCGCTGGAAATTTGTGCTCCGGCGCCAGACGGTAATCCACATTGACCACGGCAAAGCCGCCCCGGTTCGCCGCCATCCGGCAGATCACGTCATGGGTCTCGATGTCGCCGACCATCCAGCCGCCGCCATGGTAATACATAAGCACCGGTAATTTCTTTTCCGGATCAGCGCCTGCCGGCCGGTAATAACGCGCCGGAATATCACCGCCGGGGCCGGGAATGACCAAGTCTTCAATCAGGCCCACATCCGGCGCAGTCGGATTCATGGCGCCCCTTGTTTTCTTGAACACATCGCGGAGCGCAACCGCCCCCAATTCCTTCGGCGTAGGCATGCCCTCGGCCTCCGCCTTGGCGGCGGCATCGAGGATTGTCTGGGCTTGCGGATTGACGGTCATAGCGATGTTCCTTGAAGCGGAAGGTGACTGGTCGCCAAAATTAGGGCTCGCAAACGAGGCGCTCAACCTATAAATACCCCACAACGGCGTATGCGCCCCATCGGAAAAGACCAACCAAGGAAGTCACAATGTCAGACCAAGTCAGAGCCTCACACATCCTCGTCAGCCACAACGAAGCCAGTGGCACCGGCTCGCAGCTCACCAAAGACGACGCCCATGCCCAAATCCTGAAGCTCAAGGAAGAGGTGGATGCCGGCGGCGATTTCTCCGCGCTGGCGGTGGAACATTCCGACTGTCCGTCGTCGGGCCAGGGCGGCGATCTCGGCCGATTCGGCCGCGGCATGATGGTGCCGGAATTCGATCAGGCGGTGTTTGATCTTGACGTCAATCAGGTCAGCGACGTGGTCGAGACCGATTTCGGCTATCACCTGATTCACCGGACCGAGTAGCCGCGCCCCACGTTAATTCCTTGCGGATCGGGCCGGGCTGACACAAATTAGCCGTATGCGCTCGCTCTCCGCCGATGCTCCCGACCCGTCGCGCAAGCGGAATGATCTAAAGACCATCCGTACGCTGCTGCCCTATCTGTGGCCCCAAAACGCCACGGAAATGCGGGTGCGTGTAGTCATCGCGCTGATTTTTCTGGCGGCGGCCAAAGGCATCACGGTCGCCATCCCCATCATCTACAAGTACGCCGTCGATACGATCTCTTCGCCCGTGGATGCGGTGATTATCGTACCCGTCGCCCTGCTGATCGGTTATGGCGTCGCCCGGGTGCTGGCGCAGGCATTTGGTGAATTGCGGGACGCGGTGTTTGCCAAGGTTGCACAGCGCGCCATCCGGGAAGCAGGTTTGCGCACCTTCCGCCATTTGCACCGCCTGGCGCTTCGATTCCATATGGACCGGCAGACCGGCGGCCTCAGCCGCGCCGTGGAGCGCGGCACCAAGGGCATCGATTTCCTGCTGAACTTCATGCTGTTCAACGTCATTCCGACGCTTCTGGAAATCCTATTGGTCTGCGCGGTCATGTGGGGCTTGTTCAATATCTGGTTCGCCCTGATCACCTTTGTCACGGTGGGGACTTATATCCTTTGGACCGTCGCGGTGACCGAGTGGCGGCTGAAATACCGCCGGCATATGAACAAGATGGACGGCGAGGCCAATACCAAAGCCATCGACTCTTTGCTGAACTACGAGACGGTCAAGTATTTCGGCAATGAGGACCACGAGGCCCGGCGCTTTGACGAGGCGCTGAAGTCATACGAAACCGCCGCCGTCAAAAGCAAAGTCTCGCTGTCGCTGCTGAATATCGGCCAGGGCGTGGTGATCTCCATTGGGCTGACCGTGGTCATGATCATGGCGGGCTATGGGGTGAAGAACGGCACCATGACGCTGGGCGATTTTGTCATGGTGAACAATTACCTTATCCAACTGTTTCTGCCGCTGAACTTCCTCGGTTTTGTTTACCGGGAGATCAAACAATCCCTGGCGGATATGGAGGAGATGTTTGGCCTTCTCGACCAGAATGAAGAGGTCGCCGACAAGCCGGACGCGCCGGACCTCCAGGTCGACGGCGGTGAGATCGTATTTGAAAACGTCAGCTTCGACTATAACCCCAACCGGCGCATCCTGTTCGACGTCTCGTTCACCGTGCCGCCCGGTAAATCCGTGGCGATTGTCGGCCCGTCGGGTGCCGGGAAGTCCACCATCTCCCGTCTTCTCTACCGCTTTTATGACGCGACCGAAGGCCGCATCCTGATCGACGGACAGGACATCAAAACCATCGGCCAGGACAGTCTGCGCCGCGCTATCGGC
>Ga0181579_10000933_pt1 | contig 24101 bp, 21 predicted proteins | sample 071ome_24_FD_132996 | JGI IMG/M metagenome (GOLD analysis project Ga0181579, IMG submission 132996) | Coastal salt marsh microbial communities from the Groves Creek Marsh, Skidaway Island, Georgia - 071402CT metaG (megahit assembly) | ecosystem: Environmental > Aquatic > Marine > Intertidal... | reverse complement strand
CTGAGATTCTAGGATTAGCCTCTCGCGATTTTCACCTTCGGTGAAAACGCTGTCGGCCTCGACTTTCTTCGCTTTGCGAAGAAAGCGAGTTGGTAGCTACGGGTGGACTTGAACCACCGACCCCAGCATTATGAATGCTGTGCTCTAACCAGCTGAGCTACGTAGCCACGGATTCGAAGCATATCGAAGGACGCGAATTGTCCTTATCGCCTCAGGGCTTGTCAATCCGCAGAGCATGCTAAATGCGGCCCCAGCAGCGGGTTCACCGAGCACAGCTCAGCGTTGAATCAACCGCGCTTTGCGCCAACCCCGCAAGTCATTTATCAGATACAGTGCATCCACTTGCGTCAGCTTTGAGACAGGCAAGACCTTCTCTTGCAGCTCGCCGGTGTCGAGCAAAATGTCTCTCATCACGCCAGGCAGCAACCCGCAGTCTAGGGGCGGCGTGTACTTCTTACCTTGCACTTCAAATACGACATTGGCGATGTCCGATTCGGTGACCTCGTCGCGCTCGTTCACGAGCAAAGGCTCGACATGGTTTCCGAAGTCGGCAGCAACCTGAGCCCTTGCGCGTTGATACATGTCGCGCTGGTTCGTTTTATGCCGCAGGGCTGGATCGCTGGCGTTCACCGATTGAGAGCTTAGTGCTACGCACTGAGCTTCAAGCGCCGTTGCTGGTGCCGGCATTAACTCCGCACTGAGACTAAGCGCCGAACCGAGCGTTAAGCGCAGACGGTATTTTTCTGCGGTGTTATCTCGGGCGGTGGCGTTCGTGATTTGCGCCGCTACGGCATCCGCAATCGCCTCGTTTGCGGCATTTGCGAACTGCTGCGGTGAAGCCACCGTCATGCCAAATTGTCGAGCGCTTTTGAGCATTCGACCAAGATGACGATCTAAGTTCATAGCGCCTTGCTGTTTCGACCAGCCTAGGGTCTCGAACAATTCAAAATCCTCTGCCGCAATTACCTGATGCAAAATGCGGGTTTTACTCAGCAGTTCTTGATGTTCCTCATTAGCATCCGAATCCCATACCACACCTCCCCCTGCGCCATACTGAGCAACACCCGTGTGGTTATTAATCCAGGCCGTGCGAATGGCAATATTGAAATGGGCTTGGCGATTTGGCGCGATGGTGCCGATGGCACCGGTGTAAATTTCTCTCGGTGTATTTTCGAGATTCCGTATGTGCTCCATGGCTGCTTTTTTCGGCGCGCCTGTAATGGATGCCGCTGGAAACAATTGCCGAAACAGTTGTGTCACACTGGCATCGGTTTTCGCCTGAACCCGAGAAGTCATTTGCCAAACCGTTGGGTACTGCTCAAGAGCGAACAGCTGATTCACCTCCACCGATCCGGGTTGGGCAACCCGGCCTAGGTCATTACGAACCATGTCGGTGATCATCAAATTCTCTGCCCGATTTTTGACAGAGTCTTTCAACCAGTCTGCACGGACCCTGTCTTGTTCAGGGTCAGCCTCTCGAGCGACAGTGCCTTTCATCGGTTGGGAGTAGACGCGGTCGCCGTCCAGGGAAAAAAAACATTCTGGCGAGGCAGAGACAATGGTGTGAGTGTCACCTTCCAAATACGCGCCATGAGGCGCACCACCCGCCACCGCTGCAAACAGTTGCGCCCCGTCACTCACGGCACCCCTTAACCGAGTGGTGTGATTGATTTGGTAAACGCTGCCTGCGCCGATCAACTCTCGAATACGCGTAATCGCCTGACGATAATTTTCAGCGCTTTCCGTACAGCGCCACAGTTGGCCGGCCCCTGCCGAGCGAACCCTAGGCGCGGTTACTACGTCATAAGTCTGAAACAAGGCAAAACATACCAAGGGTAATTCTGACGCCACATGAGTGGTCAGCGCGGCGTCGAAGCCGGCGGCAGCCTCGTAGGTGACAAAGCCCACTGCGAAGAGACCTTGCTCTTCGACCCGACGTTCTATTGCAGTCAAAACCTCCAGCACCGCGGACGGATCTGTAGTCGAAATGACATCCACGGGGTCCTTATAAGCCAGCCAACGCTCTTGAGTGTTGTCGTATAGCAATGCGCGATGAATATTCAAGATCGGTATCCGCTGGCTGGGTTGTCACAGCACGCAGTCAGCAAAGTTGGTCCTTATCGTCGTTTGTTGGTAGTGCTTAGAGCGGTGTTTAGCAGTGTAACGCCGACTCCGCCAAAAAGATTCATGATCACCTTGAGCGGAAAGATTCGACCTTAGACGGATCTTCTCCGACTATGTGCGCCCCTCACCGCAAGAGCAAACCATGAATCACAACACGCGACGCGCCTTCTTTCTGCTTCTAAGTTTCGCTGTCGCCTTTGTGCCAATCTTAGCTATCAGTCAGGCCACCAGCACCGTCAACTCCGAAAACTCCGAAAACTCCGTTTTCAACGGTAGCATTGACGAAGTGGTCGTAGTCGCCAACTACCTGCCAACCCCACAGCAATTGGTTGGCAGCAGCATTTCCGTTATCGACACAGACGCCTTTTCCGCACGCACTTTGTTTGATCCCGCGGCTTTATTCCGAACCCTGCCAAGTTTGAACGTGTCGCAAACTGGCTTATTTGGCGGTTTAACCGAGATTCGACTGCGCGGCTCGGAAAGCAATCACACCTTGGTGCTAATTGATGGCGTTGAGGCCAACGACATCGCCAACGGCTCGAATTTCAACCTGTCTCAGCTAGCCGCCACCGAGATCAAGCGCATCGAGGTTCTCCGCGGGCCGCAAAGCGCGCGCTACGGCTCAGAAACCATCGGCGGTGTGATCGCCATCTACACTCAGGCAGAAGATCAGCAGGCCGACGACGACCGTATTACCTTGGGTTTGGAAACCGGCAACCGGGACTTTTACCAAGGTTCGCTAAAGGCGCGCGTTCAACGAGCGATTCAACCAAACCTCCAATGGAACAACCAATTTGGGGTTGCGCGCGCCATTACCGACGGTAGCAACGCCTCGTTCTTTGGCTCCGAGAAGGATGGTTACCGAAACCGATCTTGGCACGTCAACAGCGCGTTAAATTGGCAAGATGGTCGCCAGCTTGGCGTTTCCTTCCGTCAGACCAACAGCGACGCGGACAGCGACCCCCAAGACTTCGCCTTCCCATCGACGCCGACACAGGGACTCGTGATTGACGGCGATGAGCGCAATACCGTCCGGCAGCAATTGGCGGCGATTCGAGGCAAGATCGCTATCGGTTCTTGGCAACATGCGGTCACCCTTAGCCGCAACGACAACAACACCCGCTTTCGCGTGGACGGCCTAGACAACAGTGGTTTAGAGGGGACTTTAGAGAAAGCCGATTGGGCGGTATCGCGTCGTTACGACGCCGGCGCCATGGAACACGCCGTTACCCTGGGCTTGCAATATGAGGAGCGGCACTTTCGCAATATCAGCGCCGGGACGCCCTCGGCCAATCACCAAGCCCAAGATCGTCAGCGCAGCCAGTTTGTCGAGTACTTGCTGCAAGGCGACACTCAGGCGCTGTCCATTAGCCTGCGCCACGACAATAACGAGCGCTTTGCGAATTTGACGACTTGGCGCATAACCGCCAGCCGCATCCTCGGTGACCACCTGCGGGTTCACAGCAGTTGGGGCGAAGGCTCGGCTAATCCTACTTTCTTCGAACTTTTTGGATTTATTCCCGACACCTTCGCCGGCAATGCCAATCTGAAACCCGAACAATCCAAAGGCTGGGATATCGGACTAAACGGCAGCGGGTGTCAGGAAAGATGCCAATGGGACTTAACGTATTTTCGCTCGCGCCTGCAAAACGAAATAACCACGGTCTATGCAGCGCCACGATACCTTGCGACTCCCATCAACGATGTCGGCGTCAGTCGCCGAGCGGGCTGGGAATTAAGCCTACGCTCTTCGGTCTTTCAATCGCTGGACTTAGACGCCAACTTTACGTGGCTCGACAGTAAAGACGCTGCTGGCTTGGAAGAAGTCCGGCGCCCTAGCCGCAGCGGCTCCGTCAACGCGCACCTGACCTTTGCTGATCGCCGCGGCAAAGCCAGTGTTTCTGTAATTCACAACGGCCGCATGCAGGACAGTGAATTCATCATCGCCACCCCGCAAACTCGAGCCAACATCAGTGCTGTCACCTTGCTTAATGCAGGTATCAGTTTTGCCCTGAGCGATAACACCACAGTATTCGCCCGCGGACAGAATTTGCTCAACAAAGAATACCAACAGGTGTTCGGCTTTCGCGCGGCGGGTGTCACCGCATCCATCGGCATTATGACGACAGTGCTGTAGAACCACCCTGTCGCAAGCCCGTGTCGTTTAGCGCAAGCCGAGCTATGATGAGGTTTTCGTCATTGGAACTTGGGTATGCGTATCGCCACATGGAACGTTAATGGTCTTCGTGCCCGTCTGGAATACATCACGCGCTGGCTTGAAGATCGTCAACCTGACGTGGTCGGGCTTCAGGAACTGAAAACACCGAACGAACTTTTTCCGCACGACCACTTTGCCGACCTTGGCTATCAAGCCTTGGTTCACGGCCAGAAAAGCTGGAATGGCGTCGCGGTGCTGACCAAGGTGCCAGCCACGCTCACGCACACAGGCGTCCCCAATCAGGAGCAGTTTGGTTCCCGGCAGATAACCGCCAACATCGATGACAAGTTGGCCTTCACCACCGTCTACTGCCCCAACGGCAAAAATTTGGAGCATGCAGACTTTGCCGGCAAGCTGGCTTGGTATGACGATTTAACGGCTCAATGGCAGGCCTGCGCCTCTGGGCCGGCGCATCGAATCATCTGCGGGGACTTCAACATTGTTCCTGAAGCCATTGATGGCTGGCGGGGCGAAGCGGGTGAAGGCTCCATCTTTTACACCAAGGAGGAACGCGCGAAGTTGCAGGCCCTGATGGACACAGGGTTAACGGATCTGTTCCGACACCGATTCCCAGATGCACAGGAGTTTTCTTGGTGGGATTACCGCGGCGGCGCCTTCCATCGAAAACACGGCCTGCGCATTGATTTTATCCTTGGCACGGCAGGCCTGCCGGATCTGACGGAAGATGTGGTCATCGACCGCGACTACCGTCGAAAAATCGATGAGCTCACAGCATCAGATCACGCCCCGGTTTACGCGGACATCAAGCTCTAGGCCGCGGCTCAGACTTACGCGGCGGTACAATTTACGTGAGCTTTGCGGGATTCGGTGGTATCCTGCGCCATCGTTATTCCGGCTAAATATTTTTTTCTATATTTTTCAATGGGTTACGCAATTTTGCCCGCTGAGTAGACAGTAAAATTTTGGCAATCCGACAGATCGAACAACACTGATAGAGAGAACTGATGAAAGACCTGACACGCTATCGAAACATCGGCATTTTTGCCCACGTGGACGCGGGCAAAACGACCACGACAGAACGCATTCTTAAGCTGACGGGTAAGATTCACAAGATTGGTGAAGTGCACGACGGCGCAGCCACCACTGACTTCATGGAGCAAGAGCAGGAGCGTGGTATCACCATTCAATCTGCCGCGACCAGCTGCACATGGGCAGACCACCGCTTGAACATCATCGACACCCCCGGACACGTGGACTTCACGATTGAAGTGTATCGATCCCTTAAAGTGTTGGATGGCGGTGTCGGCGTATTTTGCGGTTCTGGCGGCGTCGAACCTCAGTCAGAAACTAACTGGCGCTATGCGAACGAATCCGAAGTTGCCCGCTTGATCTTCGTGAACAAGCTGGACCGCCTCGGTGCAAATTTCTATCGCGTGGTTGAACAAGTTGAAAAGGTCTTAGGCGCCAATCCGTTGGTCATGACCCTGCCCATCGGCGAAGAAGATGACTTCGTTGGGGTGGTCGATCTGCTGAACATGGAAGCTTGGGTATGGGATGACTCCAACAACCCCGATTCTTATACGATTTCGGAAATTCCTGCGGATCTTGCAGAGCAAGCTGCCGAGTATCGCGAAAAGATGGTTGAGACCGCTTTGGAGCAGGACGACGATTTGATGGAGGCCTACTTGGAAGGTGAAGAGCCATCAATTGACGATCTGAAGAAGTGCATCCGCAAAGGTACCATTGCCCTCGACTTCTTCCCGACCTTCTGTGGTTCCGCCTTCAAGAATAAAGGCGTGCAAAACGTGTTGAACGCGGTAGTGGATTATCTGCCCAACCCAACGGAAGTTGACCCGCAACCGGAAGTAGATCTGGAGGGTAACGAGACTGGTGAAGTAGCGACAGTCGACCCCGACGGCCCACTGCGCGCCTTGGCCTTCAAGATCATGGACGACCGCTATGGCGCCCTGACCTTCACCCGCATCTATTCCGGCACCTTGAACAAAGGCGACACCGTTCTAAACACTTACACGGGTAAGACCGAGCGTATTGGCCGTATCGTTGAAATGCACGCGGACTCTCGTGAAGAACTGGATGTGGCGCAGGCCGGCGACATTGTTGCACTGCTGGGTATGAAGAACACCCAAACTGGTCACACCCTGTGCGACCAGAACAAGCCTGCGACTCTGGAACCCATGGTCTTCCCTGACCCGGTTATTTCTGTGGCGATCTCGCCACGAGACAAAGCCGGCGCCGAGAAAATGGGGATCGCGCTGTCTAAGATGATTCAGGAAGATCCCTCCTTCTACGTGGAAACGGATGAAGAGTCTGGCGAAACCATCATGAAGGGTATGGGCGAGCTTCACCTTGATATCAAGGTAGACATTCTCAAGCGAACCCACGGCATTGATGTGGACGTAGGTAAGCCGCAGGTGGCGTATCGCGAAACCATTACTCAGCGGATTGAAGACACCTACACCCACAAGAAGCAAACCGGTGGTTCAGGTCAGTTCGCTAAGATCGACTATGTGATCGAGCCCGGTGAAGTGGGCAGTGGTTACGAGTTTGAATCCACCGTCACCGGCGGCAACGTGCCTCGGGAATTCTGGCCTGCGGTCGAGAAAGCCTTTGGCGTTAGCATGGACGAAGGCACCTTGGCTGGCTTCCCCTTGCTGGACGTAAAAGTAACGCTGACCGACGGTGGCTTCCACGCCGTTGACTCCTCAGCTATCGCCTACGAACTGGCCGCCAAAGCCGCGTACCGGCAGTCAGTGCCAAAGGCCAAGCCCCAATTGCTGGAGCCAGTGATGAAGGTAGACGTTTTCACGCCAGACGACCACGTTGGTGACGTCATCGGCGACCTCAACCGTCGCCGCGGCATGATTAAGTCACAGGAAGCAGGTCTAACCGGCGTGCGCGTTAAGGCAGACGTTGCCCTAGCGGAAATGTTTGGCTACATCGGCGACCTGCGCACCATGACCTCGGGTCGCGGCCAGTTCTCCATGGAGTTCTCTCACTACGCACCGTGCCCAACCAATGTGGCAGATCAGGTGATTCAAGAAGTGAAAGAGCGCAAAGAAGCGAGCTAACACCGCCGCCAAGGTAACTCGGCAGAGAAAGAGGCGCTCCGGTTTACACCAGTGCGCCTTTTTTTCCTTTTGGCGCAGTCAGTCCGGCTCAGACATTGAACCGAAAGTGCACCACGTCACCGTCTTGCAGTTCGTATTCTTTGCCTTCCAGCCGCCAGCGGCCTGCGTCTTTGGCGCCAGCTTCCCCGCCAAGGGTGACGTAGTCGTCAAAGCCGATGACTTCGGCGCGAATAAAGCCTTTCTCAAAGTCTGTGTGGATCACTCCCGCGCCTTGTGGCGCCTTGGCACCCACAGGTATTGTCCAAGACCTCACTTCCTTGGGACCTGCGGTGAAATACTGCTGTAGCCCAAGCAGCTTGTAGCCTGCGCGAATGACCCGGTGCAAACCCGGCTCTGACAGGTTCAGTTCCTGCAAAAACTCGGCACGCTCCTCGTCATCCAGCTCAGCCAACTCTGATTCAATCTTGTTGCTCACCACCACGACTTCTGCGCCTTCGGCGGCAGCTATTTCGCTGACCACGTCGACCAAGGGGTTGTCGTGTAACCCGTCTTCGGCGACGTTGGCGATGTAGAGCACGGGCTTGGCGGTAATAAAGTGAAACTCATGCAATGAACGCCGCTCTTCCACACTGAAATCCACTGAGCGTACGGGATCGCCCGCTTCCAGAGCCTGGGCCACACGCTGCAACAGGGCCACCTTGGCCTTGGCCTCTTTGTCACCGGCATTGGCAACGCGACTGTAGCGATCCACGCCCTTCTGCAGGGATTCCAAATCCGCCAGAGCCAGCTCAGTGTTGATGATTTCGATGTCATCTGCCGGAGATACCTTGTTCGATACGTGAATGACGTTGTCGTCTTCAAAGCAACGAACCACGTGGGCGATGGCCTGGGTTTCTCGGATGTGGGCCAAAAACTGATTACCCAACCCCTCGCCCTTGGACGCGCCAGCCACTAAACCGGCGATATCTACAAACTCCATGGTTGCAGGAATCACTTTCTGCGGATTCACGATCTCGCTGAGTTGATTCAGGCGAGGGTCTGGCACCGGCACGATGCCCGTATTGGGGTCAATGGTGCAGAAAGGAAAATTCTCGGCGTCGATTCCGGCTTGGGTTAACGCATTAAATAGTGTGGATTTACCAACATTGGGCAGACCGACAATTCCGCAGTTAAATCCCATGGTCTTCTCCTGAGCCGTTTTTTGGTTTTGCTTGCGCACCTGGGCTGGCACCCGATGATGTCGCTGGCTGTTTTGGTGTTTCGTCTGTGTGCAAGGCTGTCATCGCGCTCTGCCAGCGCCCGGCGACAACGTCGCCAAGAATATTCATCGGCAGATCCCCGGCGGCCGCAACGGCCTCGCGCTCGGCTGCCGGAGGGGTTTGTTGAGTCAAATAAGCGTTCACTAAGTTCTTGTTGCCCGGGTGGCCTACACCAATGCGCAAGCGATTATAGCCGTCTTGATTACCCAGCCGGGCGCGCACACTTTTCAGCCCGTTATGCCCATTCTCACCGCCGCCGGACTTCAGACGAACCTGCCCCGCCTCGAAGGCGACTTCGTCGTGAGCAATCAGTATTTGGTCGGGCTGGATCTTGAAGAAGTGGGCGACCGCGCCGATGGCGTCACCGCTGTTATTCATGAAGGTTGTCGGCACCATCAAGCGCAGATCTTGGCCCAGAATGGTGCCGCGCCCGATTTCCGCTTTGAACTTGCTGTCTAGTGCCAGTGAAATTTGAAACTGCTGGGCTAGCGCTCGCACCCAGACTGCGCCGACATTGTGCCGCGTTTGCGCATACTGCGCTCCGGGGTTGCCCAAACCAGCGATCAGTTTTAGCGCGGTTGCCACAGGTGTCCCTTACTCATTTCCGATAAAGGCAAGGGACACATGGTCGCACCGAATCGCGCTACTCGCTGTCAGCGTCTTCCGCAGCATCATCAGACGCCGCTGCTTCCTCTGCGGGTGCAGCCTCGTCCTCTTCCACAGCGCCGCCACCACGCTTGGCGGTTACGCTTGCAACCGGAATGTCACGGTCTGCTCCGAAAGTGAGGGCGACAATAGTGACGCCTTCGCCAATCACCAAATCACTGAGGTGAACCGATGATCCGGTCTCCACCTCGGCCATGTCTACCTCAATAAACTCAGGCAGGTTAGCCGGCAAGCAGGAGATCTCCACTTCGGTCAGGGTGCGAGTTAACGTACCACCCTGCATCTTCACGCCGACACAGCTTTCTTCGTTGATGAAGTGCAGCGGCACGTTGACGTTGATCTCTCGGTCTGCGCTGACGCGCTGAAAGTCAATGTGCTGCACGCGCTCGTTGGCCGGGTTACGCTGCAGATCACGAACAACGGCCTGCTCGGTCTTGCCGCCGATGGTGACGTTGAGAATTTGCGAATAAAAGGCCTCAAGTTGCATGGCCTTAACCAGTTCGTTGGCCGACAGAGTCAGCATTTGTGCGTCGGCCGAACCACCGTAAATAATGGCTGGCACTTTGTCTTCCAAACGTCGTAGGCGGCGGCTCGCACCCTTCCCCACCGTCGTTCGGATTTCTGCAGTCAGTTCAATTGTGTCTGACATGGTTTTTCTCCAAAGTTTTAAACAATGTCCTGAACTTGCGACCAGTTCAGGAATTTCCTACCCGAAAGCCCGGTGTTTCTAGCGAAACATCGCGCTGATGGATTCTTCGTTGCTTACCCGACGAATGGATTCCGCAAGCAGGCGGTCCAGACTTAGCTGGTGAATTTTCTGACAGTTTTGCGCTGCAGCCGACAGAGGAATCGTATCTGTCACCACCATCTGGTCAATATGCGAACTGCTGATGCGCTCTATCGCAGGGCCTGAAAATACCGGGTGTGTGATGTAACACACCACGGCTTTGGCACCCTCTTCTTTCAGGGCCTCCGCTGCGGTGCACAGCGTGCCCGCGGTATCAACAATGTCGTCGACCATGATGCAGGTCTTGCCCTTAACATCGCCAATCACGTTCATCACCTTGGTGACATTTGCCTGAGGCCGGCGCTTGTCGATGATGGCTAGATCCAAATCATCAATCTGTTTGGCGATAGCTCTGGCGCGCACCACACCACCGACGTCGGGAGATACCACAATGGGGTTTTCGTAGCGCTGAGCCAAAATATGGTCCACCAGCACTGGCGAGCCGTAAATATTGTCCACGGGTATGTTGAAAAAACCCTGAATTTGGTCGGCATGCAAGTCTACGGTCAATATTCGGTCGATACCCACCGTGCTGATCATGTCTGCGACCACTTTCGCGCTGATGGCAACTCGAGCTGAGCGAGGGCGGCGATCTTGTCTGGCATAACCGTAGTAGGGCACGACAGCCGTTACCCGCTGGGCAGAGGCTCGGTGCATGGCATCGGCCATGATCAGAAGCTCCATCAGGTTATCGTTGGTCGGTGCACAAGTGGACTGCATTAAAAATACGTCCTTACCTCGGACGTTTTCGTGCACTTCTACCGTTACCTCACCGTCGCTGAAGCGGCCTACGCTCATGTTGCCCAGTTCAAGGTGAAGTTGCCCTGCCACGCGTTTGGCCAGCGCCGCGTTAGAGTCGCCGGAAAACAGCATTAGATTCGCCATTTATGCCCCCAAAGATAATTCGGCAGAATGTGCATGTTCCTAGGGAACCTTTATTTTCGCCGGGCCAAGCCCGACGTGCTCAAAGAGCGTCCTAAAGTGGCTGGGGTGGCAGGATTCGAACCTGCGCATGCCGGGATCAAAACCCGGTGCCTTACCGCTTGGCGACACCCCATCTAACCGGTAGCTTCATCTGTCACCTGTCAACACCGTCTCACTGCTGTCTGATCAGCAACGAAATCTCCGAAAACCTAGCTGTCATCAGCCTTTCTTCGAAATGTGCCGTTACGCATTGGGTGACGATTTTCGAGCGCGCTATTGTCCTGATCGGGCCATGCAGTGTCAAACTTCTTTCGGCCCTCAACGGCATTGTTTAGGCAGTTTTCACCACCGAATTTGTGGCCGGCCTTGATGGACTAGGGCCCCATCACCGGCTTGGGCAATGCCAGCACGACCCGCACAGAAACTGCCGCAGTCGTGATATCCAAACGCTTCGGCCGCCACTGCTCGTCCACCAACTCGTGTTGCGAAAATTCAATTTGCCAGCCAGCCTGTTTTAGACTGGTCACGCGGCCGCGATCATCGGTCGCAATGAGGTCTTGAGCCAATGTGTTCGTTGGTTGCCCTCGCAACCATGAGTTCATGGCCTCAAGCGGCACAGACCAACCCAAGTACTGCTCCATCATCTGCGCTGCCGGCCCGGTAACCGGGCCGCGGATATCGCCCGATACCGACAGGGCTTGCTCAGTGCCGGACAATTGCACGCGCCCCACACCAAGGGCGCCCCACACAGAGATACGATACTCGCCCTGGGCTTGCTGCCAGCGAAAATTAAGACGCTGACCGCCCTGAGGCGACCGAATGACCGCCTTTCCGCTCACAGCATAGGCTGGGATCAGGACGGAAGGGCGAGAAATACAACCGCTGGCCCCCAGCAAACCAAACGCCATCACGATTGCCAAGACGCCGCGAATGGTCAACGAGGTGCTCAATTTACTTCGACTCCGCCAAGTTATGGTCGAGACGTTCATCTGCTTCGTTTCGGCGACTTCTGTTATCATGCGCGTCCTGAATTTTCTCTCGCAAAGCGATTCATGAGCATACTGGCATACGGCCTTAACTATCGCACGGCCCCCCTGGAATTGAGGGAGCGCGTGGCATTTCCGGAAGAGAGTCTGGGCACAGCCCTGCACGACCTCACCAAGGACCTGCCGCAAATAAGCGAAGTAGCCATTGTCTCTACCTGCAACCGAACTGAACTCTACTGTGCCGCTAACAGCGATTGCGCCAACGACCTCAGCAGTTGGTTATCGCAACGCCGAGATATTACCTATGAGGAACTTCAGGGGGCCAGCTATCAATACTGGGATGGCGACGCAGCAAAGCACTCCATGCGCGTGGCTGCCGGACTGGATTCGCAGATGCTCGGCGAGCCGCAGATCATGGGTCAGATCAAATCTGCTTTTGAGCTAGCCAGAGCCCAAGGCACCAGCGGTCCGGAACTTAATCTGCTGTCGCGCCTTACCCTGCAAACGGCCAAACATATCCGCACGCAAACAGATATCGGGCGCAACCCAATCTCTGTCGCCTATGCAGCTGTGTCATTGGCTGCACAGCTCTTTAGCGACTTGCCCAGCAAGCGAGCCTTGCTGTTGGGCGCAGGCGAAACCGTTGCCTTGGTGGGCGAGCACCTGCGCGGCAGAGGCGTTACCGATCTGACCATCGCTAATCGCACCCTCGCCAATGCCACTACCCTTGCAGCCAAACTTGATGCTAGCGCGATTCAGTTGTCTGACGTCGCTGATGTTCTTTCAGGCTTCGATATGGTGATTGCCTCAACAGCCAGCACACTTCCTGTACTTGGCAAGGGCGCTGTCGAGCAGGCGATCCGCGAGCGCAAACGCCGGCCCATGTTCATGCTGGATATTGCGGTTCCCCGGGATATCGAAGCCGCCGTAGGCGAACTGCCCGACGTATACCTTTACACAATTGACGATCTGACCCAGATTGTTGAGGTGAACAAATCTCGGCGCTTGGTGGCAGCCAGCGGCGCTGAATCATTGGTCGACCAAGGCGCAGAAGAGTATCGCCGCGAACGCCGTATTGCCCAAGGTAACGGCTTGCTGCAGGGCTTCCGGCAACAGGCCATGCAAGTTCGTGACAGCGAAGTAGAGCGCGGTTTAAAAGCACTGGCCAACGGTACCGACCCTCGACAGGCTCTGGAGCAACTGGCCGCTGCGTTGACAAATAAACTTATTCACCCCACCACAGCCGCCATTCGCGATGCCAGCGCAGACGGCCGGGCAGACCGCCTAGACTTCATCCAGCAGACCTACGGGCTGGACCACTCATCATCGCCCCAAGACGACGACGCCAACGACAAGGAATCCTAGTGTTACTGACCGACTCAATGATGGCCAAACTTGAGAGCCTGCGCGATCGTTTTGAAGAAGTCGCCGCCTTACTTTCTGATGCCGAGGTGATGTCGGACCGAGAACGTTTCACGGCGTTATCAAAGGAGTACGCCGAAATCGAGCCGGTGGTCGGTTGCTATCAGCGAGCCACCCAGCTAGAGCAAGACATTGTCGACAACGAGCAGTTGCTGGAAGAAGACGATCCCGAGATGCGGGAACTTGCGCAGCAGGATATCGCGGACTGTAAGCAGCAACTTGAGAACCTTACCGAGGAACTGCAAACCCTTTTGCTGCCCAAGGATCCGAACGATCAGAGCAATGTATTCCTGGAAATTCGCGCGGGTACCGGCGGTGACGAGGCCGCTATTTTTTCCGGCGATTTGTTTCGTATGTACACCAAGTTCGCTGAAAGCAAGGGCTGGCGGGTTGAAGTAATGAACGAACGTCCCGGCGAGCATGGCGGCTTTAAGGAAATCATTACGCGTATTGAAGGGCGCGACGTCTACAGCCAGTTGAAGTTTGAGTCTGGGGCACACCGGGTGCAGCGAGTACCGGAAACGGAGTCCCAGGGGCGTGTGCACACATCGGCCTGCACCGTGGCAGTGATGCCCGAGGTGGACGAAATCGGTGAGATCGACATCGAGAAAAAGGACATCCGCGAGGACACCTTCAGGGCCTCAGGCGCCGGCGGTCAGCACGTTAACAAAACTGATTCAGCCATTCGCCTGACCCATATTCCCACCGGTACGGTAGTGGAGTGCCAGGACGAGCGCTCCCAGCACAAAAATCGGGCGCGGGCTATGTCGTTGCTCAAAGCCCGGCTACTGGATGCTGCGCAAACCAAACAGCAGGACGAGCAGGCGGCCAATCGCCGCCAACTGGTAGGCTCCGGCGACCGCTCTGAGCGCATTCGCACCTACAATTTCCCTCAAGGCCGGGTGACCGACCATCGTATCAACCTCACCCTGTACAAACTGGATGAAGTGATCGAGGGGGACTTAGCATCGGTAGTAGACCCCTTGGTTCGCGAGCATCAGGCGGATCTGCTTCAACACTTGGCCGATGGCTAACTTGGCCGCTTCCCGTGGCTAAGGCCGCCGAAGCAGACTCCTTGGGCCGCTGGCTAGGCTCTCACCCTACGCTGAACCGCTTTGATCTCGAGATCGCTGCGTGCCGTGTCTTGCACTGTTCCCGAGCCTATCTGCTCAGTCATCCTGAGCGGCGCTTGAGCAGCAAAGAGCTCGAGCAGCTAAACCATTGGAGCCAGCAGCTCTACGATCATGTGCCCTTGGCCTATTTATGCGGCGAACAGGAATTTTGGGGCCTGATCCTGCAAGTTGACGAGCGTGTTTTGGTGCCGCGCCCGGATACGGAAACTCTCGTAGAGCAAGCTTTGGAGCGCTTAAGGCAAATGGCTCCAAGGGCAAACTCGGCCTCGCTTGGGACAAGGCGCAAACTGTCGGTTTTGGATCTCGGCACTGGCAGCGGCGCCATCGCTCTTGCCTTGGCCTGGGAACGACCCGATGCGGACATCCACGCCAGCGACCTCAGTCAGGACGCTCTAACAGTGGCCGACACCAATAGCCGCAGACTGAACCTGCCGGTGACCTTTCATCACAGCGATTGGTTCGACAACATCGACGGACACTACGATCTTATCGTGGCTAACCCGCCCTACATCGACCCCATCGATCCTCATCTAGCGACACTGGGCGCCGAACCGCGCATGGCTTTGGTCTCTCAGGGCCAAGGTCTGGCGGACCTCGACCATATTGCAACCCAAAGCCAATCTTATCTTCATGCCGGCGGTTATTTATTGCTGGAACATGGCTTCGATCAGGGGCCGGCGGTGAGAAAACTGCTGGCGGGCGTCGGTTTTGACGGAGTCGGCAGCTGCCGGGATTTGGGCGGCAATGAGCGCGTCACTTGGGGCCAAAAGAAGGATGGGGCAGAATCTAGCCATGAATGACCAAGAGCTACTGCGCTACAGCCGCCAGATCATGCTGCCGGACTTCGATGTTGCCGGGCAAGAACGATTGCTGTCAGCCGATGTGCTGCTTATCGGAGCCGGCGGGCTTGGCTCCCCCATCGCTCTGTATTTGGCGGCTGCGGGCGTTGGCGCCCTTACCATTGTGGACGATGACGGTGTCGACTCCTCGAACTTACAGCGGCAAATCGCCCACGGGGAAGCAGACATCGGTATCAACAAAGCGACCTCTGCCGCCGCCGCAGTCCGCGCCTTGAACCCTACTGCACACGTCACGGTTATCGAGCATCGCTTAGCCGAGCCTGAGCTGTCTCAGCGAATCGGCAAGGCTGACCTTGTGATTGACGCCACCGATAACGCCGAGAGCCGCTACAGCCTTAATGCTGCCTGTTGGCGCGCAGGCAAACCCTTGGTGAGCGGCGCGGCAATTCGCTGGGAGGGCCAAATCAGTGTTTTTGATCCGACTCAACCTGCATCACCTTGTTACCAATGCCTGTATCCCGAGCTTAGTGACGACGCGAGGCTGAACTGCGCAGAAAACGGTGTCATCGCCCCGCTGGTTGGTGTCGTTGGCAGCATGCAGGCCTTGGAAGCCATCAAACATCTTATCGGCAGCGGTTCCAGCCTTGTCGGCACCGTTTTATTTTTCGACGGCAAATACGGTGAGTGGCAAAGGATTAAGCTGACTAAGGATCCTGATTGCCCGGTGTGCGGCTAGTCAGCGTCAGGGCGAGCGCTTGAGCAAGCGCCTGAAGCAACTGGCTTTTCACCTCGTTCATGCTGATCGCCCCGAAGGCTGCCATATGCGTTGTCGTGATATCCGTTAAACCGCAGGGATTGATACGGCTAAAAGGCTCTAGGTTCATGTCAACGTTCAGGCTGAGGCCGTGATAACAGCATCCCCTGCGAACCCGCAGCCCTAATTGGGCTATCTTTTGCGAACCCACATAGACGCCCGGCGCCTTGGGCCGAAGTTCACTGGCAATGCCGCTTTGCTGCAGAACCTGCTGAATCGCCATCTCGATACCCGTCACCAAGTCTCGAACACCGATTTTTTTCCGACGCAGATCCAGCAGCAGGTAGGCGGTGATCTGGCCCGGACCATGATAGGTCACCTGCCCACCACGATCGGATTGCACCACCGGCACGTCTGCTGGCGCCAGCAAATGCTCTGGCTTTCCGGCCTGTCCTTGCGTGAAGACCGGCAAGTGCTCGGTCAACCAAATTTGGTCTGTCTCGTCGCGGTCTCGTTGCTGGGTAAACTGCCGCATAGCGTCAAAGACAACCTCATACTGTGTTTGTCCCAGATCCCTGACTAGGGTGTCGCTTTGAATAATGGTGTGTTCTGTCATAGCAGCCTTTCGTCATCGGCCAAGTGCTCTAACGGATCAAATTCATCGTTATGGCGCGCTGCTGTTCTACAGGATGATTCTTACTGCGTCGTGCGCCAGTAGCTCATCATAGAGGCTTCGCAAGTGATCTTCGCTTTCGGCCCACAGATTAACCCGCAAAGAAACAAATTTCTCTCCCCGACTGTGGCGACTGCCGATATCGTCGGGTGAAACCTTAGGACAGTGGCGTCTAACAATTTCGATCACCTCAGACGTGTGATCACTGCCGGTGGCGACGATGATCTTAACGGGATATCGACAGGGAAACTCAATGACCGGCTCGTTACTCATCGGCAGTCGACTGATCAAAGAGCAGGTAAATAAAGTCGCCCAAGCGAGAAAACACGCCAGCCTCTTCCACCGAGGCCAATGCAACCACGTTGCCTGAGTACAAGCTCTCGCCGCCCAATGTCAGCTCAATGGTGCCTAACACATCGCCCTTTTGAACCGGGGCTTCGAAGTACTGGGGAACGGTAATCGACGCTTCAATATCCTGGTAGTACCCCTTTGGAAAGGTTAATACCACATCCTGGGCAACCCCCAATGGCATCGCTTCAACAGCGCCATAGTAGATTGGCTGTTCTTGCAGCGTCTGGCCTTGGGAATACAGCGTCTTGGTTTCAAAATTTCGGAAGCCGTAGGACAACAATTTTTGACTCTCACGCATCCGCGCTTCATCACTGTCGGTACCCAGCACAACACTGATTAAACGCATGCCGTTGCGTTTGGCAGAGGCAACCAAACAGTAGCCTGCCGCATTCGTAAAACCTGTCTTAACGCCATCGACCGAGCGGTCGCGCCACAGCAACCGATTACGATTGGGCTGTTCGATGTTGTTGAAGGTAAAGCTTTTCTCTGCGTAAAGCTGATACTGCTCGGGATGATTTTCGATCAGCGCTCGAGTCAGCAGCGCCAGATCTTTGGCTGTACTGTAGTGTTGTTCATCAGGCAGCCCAGTGGCGTTGCGAAACTGCGTGTCCTCAAGCCCCAGCAAACTGGCCTGCTGATTCATAAGATCCGCAAAGGCGTCTTCACTGCCGGCTATGTGCTCTGCTAGAGCCACGCTGGCGTCGTTGCCGGACTGTATGATTACGCCCTTGAGCAGGTCGGATACAGATACGCTGGTGCCCTCGCGGATGAACATCTTGGACCCACCAGTACGCCAGGCGTTGACGCTAATCGGTACGGATTCATCGACCCCTAAACGACCGCGCCGGATCTCTTCTTCCACCACATAGCCTGTCATGATTTTCGTGAGGCTGGCGGGCGCGTTGCGCTCCTGAGCGTTATGTTCGGCTAAGACGGTTTGGGTCTGCGAATCGATGAGTAAGTAAGAGGATGCTTGGAGCTTGGGCGGCGGCAGCAGCAGCGGGATGGTAGTGGCTGCGAATACCACGGACGACCAAAGCATAAGCGCGGGAGACAGGATAAAAACTCGAAGCATAAAAACGACGCCTGTGGAAAGCGGGAATACTAGCGCCCAATCACCAGCTTGGGCAATCCAATATCAAGGGTTAACAGTAAGGCACGCAGCCGTTCACTCTTTGCAGACGAATTCACTGGGCCGAAACGCAAAGCAAAGTCTCCTGAGGGACGCACAACTACCTGTCCAGACACAGCCTCTAGGGAAAGCATCTGCTGCAGAGCTTGCCGTGCTTCCTCAGCGGTTTCGAAACTGCCCGCATGGTAGTAGCGGGCGTAATCGCCTGTGGCCAACGGCACTGGCTGCGCCGACTCAGTCAACGTCTCCACTCGCACTCGGGCGGTTCCCGCATCCTCAAACCCAAGTTTGACCGCCGCCGCATAGGATAAATCGATGATACGGTTTTCATGGAAAGGACCGCGGTCGTTGATTTTCACAACAGTGCTGCGCCCGTTCTGCAAGTTGGTTACCCGGGCAAAGACTGGAATCGGCAGGGAACGATGAGCTGCCGTAAGGCGATACATGTTGAACACCTCGCCGCTGGAGGTGCGTCGGCCGTGGAACTTCGCCCCGTACCAAGAGGCCATACCCTCTGCCTTGTAGCCTTCCGCGCTATCAGACACGCGGTAGGTCTTACCCCAGACCTCGTATTGATCGGGATTGCCGGTTTTACTTTTTGGCAAGGCCGTCACCACCGGATCCGGCGCTTGGGCCAACCTGTCGCGTTGACTCTGGGTAAGGGTCGGCGCGCGGTCAGGCCCGGTACCCGTTGGTATCTCAGTGGCAACGCCAACACAGCCTGACAGCAGCGCACCCATCAACGTCGTTACGATCAGGCTGATGATGGTGCAGGCAAGGGGCGCTGGCCTGTTGGGATCTGGCCTAGCTTGGACGCTGGCGAAGACTGAGACGGACAACGCCATTGACCGCGGCCCTGTAGCGCGGCCACGCCAGTGCGCTGTCTTTTCACATGACTTCAACAGGTCGCTGAACACTTGAGCTACAAACGCCCCCGACGATCGGCGATCAGTTGACTTAGCTCGTGAACCGCCATGGCATAAAGGCGGCTGTGGTTATAGCGAGTGATGACATAAAAATCATCGTAGCCTAACCAGTAGTCGGCTCCGTCGGGCTGCTGCATACGCATCAGCGTGGCTTTACGGCTAGCCGGTTGCTCCGAACTAATATTTACGCCCTGCTCTCGCCAGAACGCTACTGTTTGCGTTGGACGCAGTCCGCTGTTTGCCTTTGACATCAATTCAGCTGTTTCTTCATTAACCGTTACCGCTTCAACGACCTCCCCTTGGCCGCTCCAGCCGTGTCGCGCAAAGTAATTGGCAACGCTGCCAATGGCATCGGTCTTATTAGTCCAAATGTCCCGTACGCCATCACCATCGAAGTCCACGGCAAAACTGCGATAACTTGACGGGATAAACTGACCGTAGCCCATGGCGCCGGCATATGAGCCTTTCAAACTGAGCGGATTTTTGCCCTCTTCACGCGCCAGCAACAAATGTTCGGTCAACTGACCGCGAAAAAACGCTGCTCTGGGCGGATAGTCAAACGCCAACGTGCAAAGGGCGTCCACTACACCAAAATTACCGGTCACCCTGCCGTAGCGGGTCTCGACGCCAATAATGGCTACGATAATCTCCGGGGCAACTCCGTACTCTTGCTCCGCGCGTTGCAGCGCGGCCAGATTCTCCTGCCAAAACGTTACGCCCTGACTGATGCGCGGCTCGTCCACTAAGATCTTGCGGTATTCGTGCCAGACAAGCCGGCGCTCTGCCGGCCGGGACATTAGCTCAATGATGCGGTCTTGCTTTGTGGCCTGCGAGAACACCTCCTCTAAGGCCGGCCGGGAAAACTCATGATCGGCAACAAGTTCCTCGATATAGGCTTGCACTTCCTCTCTGGGCAAGTAGGAGTCTTGGGCCAAGGCAGCAGGTACCAAGGCTGGGCCGCAGACTAATGAGCCTGCCAAGACAACGGCCGTTAACCAATGACTGTGGAACCCTATCGAGTCTCGGATATTGCAGATCTGTTGCGACATAAAATCTACCAAGCCTTGTGAGTGCGTACAGACATAATGACACCAAACCCCGCCATTAAGGTAATTGCCGAGGTGCCTCCGTAGCTGACTAAGGGCAGCGGCACCCCGACTACGGGCAAAATACCGCTAACCATGGCCACATTCACAAAGAGATAAATGAAGAAGGTTAGAACGAAGGCGCCCGCCAGCAATCGACCAAAGGTGCTGCCGGCTTGAGCGGCGAGCCAGAGCCCCCTAGCGATGATCAATAAATACATAGTCAGCAGAAACACCACACCGGCGAAACCCAGTTCTTCACCAATCACAGCGACGATAAAATCGGTCCGCGCCTCAGGCAGGAAATCCAAATAACCTTGGCTACCTTCGAACAAACCTTTACCGAAAAGCCCGCCAGAACCAATCGCCGTGGTGGACTGAATGATATTCCATCCCGCCCCTAATGGGTCACTTTCGGGATCAAATAGCGTCAATATGCGCTGGCGCTGATAACCCTCCAGCACGAATTGCCAAAGCAAAGGCGCGGCTGCGCAGATGGCCAGCGCCGCACCAATGACCCATCGCCAAGACAACCCGGCTAACAGCAGCACGGCAAAACCGGCACCAAATACCAAAATACTGGTTCCCAGATCTGGCTGGCGACCGATTAGCAGCGAGGGCAGCGCGATGATGACTAAGCATATGCCCGTATGCTTCAGCGACGGCGGTAGGGTACGACGCTGGAGGTACCACGCTACCGCCATGGGCACTGCGAGCTTCATCAATTCGGAGGGTTGGAATCGAAATACGCCCGGCACATCCAACCAACGCTGAGAACCTTTGACGGTGACGCCGACAAACAGCACCAGAAGCAAAAATATCAAACCAGAGAGATAGAACAGAGGCGCCACGCGCAGGTAAAAGTGTGGAGGAATCTGGGCCGCTACGACGAGAGCCAGATACGCCAACCCAAGACGCTGAAGCTGATTGGTAAAAAGAGCTTCATTGCCGTCTACGGCACTGCGCAACACCACCAATCCGAAAATCACCACCACCGTCAAAAGGGTCACAAGCAGAGGGTCAATATGCAGCCGGAAGTACCATCGGCGCGTCGCAGGCACCGCCGAGTCATAGGGCGATAGGGAACGCTGGAAGTCTGTGGTGCTCACTGCCAACGACTCATTGATTCACCGTTGCCATGTCGATTCAGCAACGCTGGTTGGTGAATACGGCGGCTCGCAAGTCGCTGGGTGATCTGGATGGAAAACGTCACCGGCGCGCTACCTCAAAGCTTTCCGCGGAGAGACTCCGTTCACGTTGCAGGCTCATATGAGCATCCACCACGGCGCGGGCCACCGGAGCGGCAACGGAACTGCCCCCGCCACCGTTTTCTACTAACACGGCCAACGCGATGGTTGGATTATCCACGGGCGCGAAGGCGATAAACCAAGCGTGCTTGCGGTCGAACTCGGACAGCTCTTCTTCTTCGTACTCTTCTCCCTGACGAATTTCCACCACCTGAGCGGTACCTGACTTGCCAGCCATGCGATAGTCAATGTCGCGGCCAATGTAGGCCCATGCCGTGCCGTTGCCCCGAAACCCCTGATTCCCGCGATGCACCACATCCTCCATGGATCGCACCATTTCTTCCCAGTCTTCGGGAGCGATGACTTCGGCACCGACCTGGCGTGCCGCGGGAATCAAGGTTTGATTTAAACTGCCGTCTCTCGCCTCGCCTTGGTCTGCAACCATTCGGGGAGGAATCAAAGCGCCACGATTGGCGATCACTGAGGCCACCAGCGCCATTTGTATCGGCGTCACCAGAAGATCACCCTGACCAATCCCCATATTGACGGAATCGCCCGGGTACCAAGGCAAATCTTTAAAACCCTGTTTCCACTGGGGGTCAGGCAGCAAACCGGCACTTGCCGAGGGAATATCCGCCACCAGATTTTTGCCCAAACCAAATTCATCAGCGAAACTCACGAGTTCATCGATTTCCATTCGGCTGGCGAGGTCGTAGAAATACACGTTCGAGGACCTGTAAATAGCTCGGCGCAAGTCCACCATGCCTTGGCCACCGGAGTTGTCCTTAGTCCAAGACCAGTCTCGATAGACGCGCTGCTGTCCCGGCAACTGAAAGGACCCTCGGTCCTCAATCGCTTGCTCCCACGTTGTTGCGCCAGCACCAATCCCAGCCAGCCCGACAATGGGTTTGAAGGTCGAACCCGGCGCGTATTGGCCATTAACGGCTCGATTAAAAAGTGGCACGTAGGCGGAGCTGCTCAGGGTGGAAAAATCGTTGGCCGTCATGCCTGAAACGAAAAGATTCGGATCATATGCAGGCTGGCTTACTAGAGCGAGAATGCCGCCGCTGCGCGGGTCAATGGCCACCACAGCGCCCCGGCGTTCACCCAGCGCGGCTGCGCTCGCTTTCTGCAGCTCGATATCCAGATGCAGACGAATATCTTGACCGGGGCTTGGACTTTGCACGTCGAGGGTGCGTCTGACCCGGCCGTGCGCATCGCTTTCCACCTTTTGATAGCCGACCTCACCGTGTAACCGCTGCTCATAAAACGCTTCAACACCACGTTTGCCGATAAACGTCGTTGCACTGTATTGCACAGGGTCCACAGCGAGCATGTCGTCAACGGTCATTCGTCGCACCGATCCCACCGCATGGGCCGCCACCTCACCATAGGGATAAAAACGCACCAGTCGATTAATTACCTCTACGCCGGATAGCCGGTGTCGATTAACCGCTAACCGCGCAACTTGGGTCTCGGTCAGAGACTCAATGACGATCAGCGGGGCGTCGGGACGGCGATTGCTCTGCAGGCGCTTGCGGATCTCTGCGCGTTGATCAGGCGACAGGTCAAGCAGTTGAGCGAGGAGGCCGAGGGTCTCACCGACATTGGTTAACCGCTCAGCGACTAGTGCCAGCGAAGCTGCGTTTTGATTATCTGCCAGCAGCGAGCCATTGCGGTCGAATATCATGCCGCGGGCCGGCCCCAGCGTTTGAACCTGAGTGCGATTTTGATCCGAGCGGCTTTTGTACGTGTCATGCTCCCAGAACTGAAGATCCAAAAACCTCAGCATGAGCACACCAAGCAACAAAATAACCAGCACAAAGAGCGTAGTCGCCCGCCGGACGAACAACTCGACTTCCCGGTTCTGATCCTTGATTTCTAGTTCAACTGCCAAAGCCTTTCCTGTTTGTTATGGCTTTTCAGCACTCGAGTGCCGCGCACCGCATTGAAGATGTTAAACCCATGATTTTGGTAACAAAATGGAGTTTTCGTGGAGATCAGTCACGATGATAGGGGTGGCCGATGCATATGCTGTGGGCACGATAAAGAGCCTCGGCTATAAGCACGCGAACAAGGTAGTGGGGAAAGGTTAGGGCAGACAACGAAACGCGCTGGTTTGCTCGATTTAACAGGGACTCACTCAGACCGTTGGCGCCGCCAATTAAGAAAACCACGTCTTTCCCAAGATCACGCCATTCGTCCAACGCCCGAGCCAAGGCTTTGCTATCAAAGGATTTGCCCCGCTCGTCTAGCGCTACAACCCAGTCGCCAGCACCGATCTTTTCCGCAATTTTCTTTCCTTCAACTTCGTCGATTTTATTGCTGTCCTGATGATGTCGAGGCGCCGGAATTTCCTGCAAACTCAGGGGCATCTCTCTGGGCATCCTTTTCGCGTACTCGTCAAAACCCTGCCGCACCCATGCAGGGCACTTAGTTCCAACAGAAATAATACGTAACTTCATCCCGTTCAGGACCTAACGGACGCTTAGCCGTCGGCTTCCGAGCCAACACCTATCTGGGAATCAAGCGTCGTTGTGCCGTCGGCCTTTGAGTCATCATCG
>Ga0181579_10000930_pt1 | contig 24146 bp, 24 predicted proteins | sample 071ome_24_FD_132996 | JGI IMG/M metagenome (GOLD analysis project Ga0181579, IMG submission 132996) | Coastal salt marsh microbial communities from the Groves Creek Marsh, Skidaway Island, Georgia - 071402CT metaG (megahit assembly) | ecosystem: Environmental > Aquatic > Marine > Intertidal... | reverse complement strand
CCAGTTCCAGATGGCAAACGGGGCCAGAACCAGCGTTACCACGCCGCCCAGCGCGGTCAGCACGAAAATTGGCTTGTCCAGCCCGGTCATTTTCTTGGCCAGCAGGTAGGAGGCACCGAAAAAGGCCCCGGCGAGCAAAATGGCGGCCTGTCCTTCTGATAGCGGGCTGACCCCCGGGCGCAGGATGATCACAACCCCGATAAAACCCAGCAACAGGGCTGCCCAGCGCCGCACAGAGACCCGCTCGCGCAGAATCAAAATAGCCCCCAGCGTTGCATAGATGGGATGCAGGAAACCCAGCGCGGTCACCTCAGCCAGCGGCAGGCGGGCCATGGCAAAAAACCACAGCAAGACCGCCAGCCCATGCACCAGACCGCGCAAGCCATATAAGAGATGCACAGAAGCAGGCCGCTCCTGGCGCAGCATCGTGATCAGCAAAGGCAGCATCACCACCGTGCTGATCAGATAGCGCAGGAAAGCGGAAACAGAGGCAGGCAAATCGCTGCCCACATGGCGTACCACAGCATTTACACCGGCAAACAGGATGGTTGTTGCCACCATCCATAAAATGCCTCGCAATGTGTCTGTCATACAAGCTGCCCGCAACCAGTCAGCGGGACAGATTTATCAGGATTTGGTTTCAGCTCCAACCTGAGCCCAATCCGGCACCCATGAAGGATAGCTGGAACATCCTGCCAGACCGAGCAGCAACAGGCCGGCCACAATCGCGGTTCTGATTTTCATCTAGATTCTCCTCCCCTGCGAGTCCAGCAGTCAGGCCCCATGCCCGGCCGGTCCGTCAGGATGGTTGCTAGTTTAGTCTGCCCAGCTTGCCTGTCAACTATCAGTATAGCGGCAAAGCATGATTTTGGGCGCTGTTCACCATCGCATGAGCGTTCTTCTGAAATTGATTAATTAAATCTAAATTAATCAATTATAATGTCATGTTGAGTTGTTGTCGGGAAGGTCAAAAAGGGATGTGAGGCGCATTTCCTGACCAGCATGCTGGATTTGGCAGACCCGCAGGCGGCGTTGGGCAAGCGGCAGGATTTTTCCGCCCGCCCGGCCCGGTCAGCTTACCTGCTATACCGGGCCGCATCTGTGTTGAGGATAGCCGGGGCCAATCCCTGTGCAGGCTGCGCTAGGCGCGTTTGCTATCAGTCAAAATCCGCTGCCAGAGCCGCGATTTGATCAGCGTTCAGCGTGGTGCTGTGCGGATAGGAGGGATGGCTGATCCCCAGCATCACCGGCTTGTCACCTGACTTGAAGGCGGCGGCCTGCGCATCGCTAAAGGCAAAATGGATGAATTGCACTGAAGAGGCTTTGCCATCTGCTGTGGTGCGGTCCACATCTTCCTCGGCTGTGCCCGTAATGCGCTCATCACCGACCATAATAAAGAGCGTTTCCTCAACCCCGCCCAGATTGGACAGGAATTGGCGGCGCTGCTCCGGGTTATCAATTTCAAACAGCAGGGTGATGACCAGCTCGCGGCCATTCGGGATCAGCGGGTTATAGGCTTCCAGCTCATCTGCCAGCTGCTCATCGCCACCTTTTTCGATGAACAGCATTTCATGCACCTGAGCCAGCATGGTCTCAAAATTCTCAAAATGGGCGGTGGCGTGCGGGCCGATGGCGGCCCGCCGGTTACGTTTGGCGGCGACCAGTTCGCGCCGTCTTTCGCGGCGGACAGCGCCATATTCATCCATATCCATAATATCATCTGCGGTGATTTTGCGTGCCATGGTCATATCTTTCCGGACTTTCTCTGGTTAGTGTGTTCGGGTCTGTAAGCGGTGGTTTCAGCTGGCCAGCCCATAGGCACGGGCCATAATCTGCACCGGATGTTCAGCCTTTTCAGGCACATTTTCAGCGCCCTGCTTTTCCATCCCCTGCAGGATGTGCGGGCCCGCCAGCGGACAGGCCGAGACAACCCGATCCGGTGCCTGCTTGCAGGCTTGTCTGGCAACTGGCTTGCCGATTTTGATAGCGGTATCAAAATTATCCTTCATCATGCCCCAGCTGCCGCCATGGCCGGAACAGCGTTCGACCACCTCTAGCTGGATGCCAGGGATCTGGCGCAGCATTTCAGCGGATTTCTGGCCGAAATTCTGGGCTCTGGAATGGCAGGGCAGATGCAGAAAAACCTTCTCATGGGTTTCTGCCATACCGCCTGTCAGCCCTTCCTTATTCAGCAGATCGACAATATATTCATCAATATCAGACACCGCCGCGGCCAGCGCCTGGACATTTTCATCCTCCGGGCATATCAGCGGCCACTCGAATTTCATCATCAGCGCACAGGACGGAACCGGGGCGATAATGGTGAAGCCTGCGTCAATATCGGCGCGCAGGGCTGCCGCGACCTTGCCAGCAGTTTCAGCCACCCCGTCCAGATCGCCGCGTTCCATTTTTGGCATCCCGCAGCACCCGGCATAGGTGAAGCTGGCATCAACCCCGTTATGGCGCAACACAGCCAGGGCAGAGTCTGCGATCTCTTGATCATTGTAATTGGCAAAACAGGTTGTATAGATTTTTGCCTTGCGCGCTGATTTGGCTGCCGGGGCCTCCTCATTCAAGACAGGCAGCGGCTTTGATTGGGCCATCAGCGGCTTGGACTGGTATTTTGGCAGGTCCGCCTCAGCGTGCAGGCCCAGCACCGATTGCATCAGCGGCCGGGTCAGCTTGTTCTGGCGATCTGAAGCCCAGTTGGCCAGCCCGGCTATCGGGGCAAGGGCCTTGCCGTTGCGATCTGTCTTGGCCAGCTGTTCCTCGACCAGCGGCTTGTGACCTTTTTTGCGCTCGACGGCCCGATAGCGCACCATCAGATGCGGGAAATCCAGATTGAATTCATGCGGCGGCACATAGGGACATTTGGTCAGGAAGCACATATCGCACAGGGTGCAGGCATCCACCACCGGCTTGAATTGCTTGGAGTCAACCGAGTCCAGCTCGCCTGAGTCTGACTCATCAATAAAGTCAAACAGCATCGGAAAGGAATCGCACAGATTAAAGCAGCGGCGGCATCCATGACATACATCAAAGACACGGCGCAGCTCAGCATCCAGCGCCGCCTCATCATAAAAACCTTCTGACTGCCATTCGATAGGGTGGCGCACCGGGGCTTCAAGACTTCCTTCACGCATTTTGACTGTCCTGTTAATTGGGGAGAATAAGAGATAAAGGGAATAACCGGGAAGCTGCCCGCCAAGGCACACAGCTTCCCGCTGTAAGTGATGCTCAGCTAAGATGCGATTTAGGCATCCATCTGATCGAGGGCTTTCTGGAAGCGCCCAGCATGGGACTTTTCAGCCTTGGCCAGCGTTTCAAACCAGTCAGCAATCTCATCAAACCCTTCATCACGGGCGGTCTTGGCCATGCCCGGATACATATCGGTATATTCATGGGTCTCGCCCGCGATAGCCGATTTCAGATTGTCTGAAGTGTTGCCCATCGGCTCACCGGTTGCCGGGTCGCCACATTCTTCAAGATATTCCAAATGGCCGTGCGCATGGCCGGTTTCCCCTTCCGCGGTGGACCGGAAAACTGTGGAAATATCATTATAGCCTTCCACATCTGCTTTCTGGGCGAAATACAGATAACGGCGGTTTGCCTGGCTTTCGCCTGCGAAAGCATCTTTCAGATTCTGCTCGGTCTGTGACCCTTTAAGTTGCGACATTTTATGCTCCTTTGCAAAAACGGCCTCCAGGATGAAGCGCCAATTTCGTTCCGTGTTCTCTCATTCATTATTCCGGGCTTGCCCCCCGCAAAAGCGGCATCCAGCCTCAGCTTGATGTTTATATGGGGTCTTGGTCAGGAATTGTCAAGTAGTTTAGAATGATTTTAAACTAGATTTTTTTTGCCGTTCGGAGACCCGGCAAGCCAGCTCTGGTCTGGCATTGCTTCTACGCGGCGGGCGGGCTGATCAGATCAGTTTTTTGGCCGCACCCGCACAATAATTTCGACCGAGTCGGCCTGATAGCCTGCCGGTGCTTCAGGCAAATCAAATTCAGCCAGATCGCCGGCCGGCATATCCATCAGCTCCCCGGTGGTGACATCCAGAAAATGATGATGCGGACCCAGATTCGTATCGAACAGATAGACATCCTCTGCGGCATGAACACGCTTCAGCAAGCCAGCAGATTCAAATTGGTGCAGGCAGTTATAGATAGTGGCCAGAGCCATCTGCCCGCCATTTGCGGTGACTTCCCTTTGCACGGATTCAGCGCTGAGATGCCGGTTCCGGCCATCCAGAAGCAGGCAGGCCAGCTGCACGCGCTGGCGTGTCGGGCGCAACCCTGCCTCGCGTAATTTGGCGGTCGCTGCCTCTTCCAGTTTTGAATCGTTATAAACTTGCATGAGGGCAAAATGCACCGCGGCCCGCGGCCTGTCAAGAGGGGGTTTCGTTCTTTGAGAATAGGACTGTTCATAACCTGCGGGATTTGCTAGGTTTTGCCAGATTTCCAGCGGGGCTGGACAGGGGTGCCGACACCCTTCTTTAATCCGGCACTCTTCTTTAATAAGGGATTATTTCTTGATGAGCGATATTATCCGTTTCTTACAGAGCCGCCGGTCGGTAGTGGTGCGCAAGCAGGGCCAGCGGCCTTTGTCTGACGGGCATTTGGAGGATATTCTGGCTTGCGGCATGCGGGTGCCAGATCATGGCGGTCTCGCCCCATGGCGTATTGTGGTGATTGACAGCGCTTCTGGTTCCAGGCTGGGGCGCGAGATATTGGCCCCGCAATTTCTGGCGGCCCATCCAGATGCCACGCAGGTGATGCTGGAGGCTGAGGCGGCCCGTCTGACCCGCTCGCCTGTCGTGCTGGCGGTTTTGTCCTGTCCGCGTGCACATCCGAAAATCCCGGTCTGGGAGATGGAACTGTCCGCCGGGGCGGTTTGCCAGACCCTGCTGATCGCTGCCCAGTCTCTGGGCTATGCGGCGCAATGGCTGACGGAATGGTATGCCTATGATGACCAGCTGCTGGCCGCGCTGGGTGGCACGCCCGAACAAGACAGGATTGCCGGTTTCATCTATATTGGTGAAAAACAGGAACAGCCCGATGAGCGCCGCCGCCCGCAAAAAGAGGATATTGTGCGCTATCTGGCAGCAGGCTGAAACAAAAGCAATGGAGGCCGCATCATGGCCATAAATCTATACCGGAATGATTTGCCGGAGGGGCTGGATCTGGGGCCATCGGTCGCTGTGGATACCGAAACCACCGGCCTCAGCCTGACCCGCGACCGGCTCTGTCTGGTGCAGCTGTCGGCAGGGGATGGCAAGGCACATCTGGTTCAGATAGACGCGCCTGTGGCCGATTGCCCTAATCTGGCGGGCCTGCTGGCCGATCCGGCTATTGAAAAGCTGTTCCATTTTGCGCGTTTTGATCTGGCCATGCTGACCCGCCATATCGGCCCGGTTGCCGGTCCGGTCTTTTGCACGAAAATAGCCTCAAAGCTGGTGCGCACCTATACTGATCGGCACGGGCTGCGCGATTTATGTGCGGAATTGCTGCAAAAGGATATTTCCAAGCAACAGCAATCCTCTGACTGGGCGCGCGCCGAGCTGAGTAAGGCGCAACAGGATTATGCGGCCCAGGACGTGCTCTATCTGCATCAGCTCAAAGAACGGCTGGCAGAGATGCTGGCCAGAGAGGGGCGCAGCCAGCTGGCGGCCGCCTGTTTTGAATTTCTACAGCATCGCATCAGCCTTGATCTGGGCGGGTTTGAAGCAGTGGATATTTTCCACCATTGACCGGCCAGCCCGCCCGCCACCATCCCCAGCTGAAGGCGCCCTTATGACCATCCCGCCCCGCCAGACAGAGACCGCCCGCGCCTTTTCACCGCGCCCGCAAAATAGCCTGTTACCCAGCCGCAGGCTGGTGCCGACCTCGCTGATTTTGCTGGCCCTGTCTGTGGTTCTGGCTGGCCTTGTATCTTTTTGGATGACTTTTTCAACAGATGATGAAAATATTGAGCTGGTTGTCAGTTCAGCTACGGTAACCCGCGCTGGCGAGATGGAAATCACCGGCGCCAGCTATACCGGCCGCACCGCCACCGGCAAGGCCTTTGAGATCACCGCTGAGACGGCGCGGGAAAACCGCGAGGATGCCCGCCTGATAGAGCTGGTCGCCCCGGTTGGCAAGCTGGATAACGGGCCGGGCAGCCGGATTGAGCTGCGCGCGCTGAGCGGTCTGATGGATACTGGCAGCCGGGATATGGATTTGCGCGGCGAGGTAGTGGTAACCGACAGCGCCCACGCGCTCACCTTGCGCACCGAGCATTTGATCGCCAGACTGGCAGACGGCTTTATGTCCAGCCCGTCGGCGGTGGCGGTCACCGCAACCAACCTGCAAATCAACGCTGCCGGCATGACGGCAAGCGAGGATGGCAGCCATATTCTCTTTACCGGACCCAGCCGGCTGATCAAAACCCGTTCGGAGGCAGCAAAATGAAGCATTTTTCCCGATCCCTGTTTTTGCTGGTGCTGCTGGCCGGTCTTGCCCAGCCCTCGCTTAGCCAGACCGGAGCTCAAGATACCCCGCTGATAATAGAGGCAGAAGAGGCCTTGGAATGGGATCAGACCAATAAATTCTATCGCGCCAGCGGCAAGGCTCTGGCCGAACAGGGAGAGCAGCGCATCAAGGCTGAGATTATCACCGCCTTTTATCAAGAGGTCGGGGAGGACCGCGATATTACCCGCATTGAGGCAACTGGCCAGGTGGTTCTGAGCGATGATGGGCAGACAGCGCGCGGGCCGCGCCTTGATTATGATCTGCGCTCTGGCAGCTGGCAGCTGAGTGGCGGGCCTTCCAGCCTGACAACTGCGGACGGGGTGGCTGTAGCAGAAGATTCGATCACCTATCTGACTGAAAAGGGTGAGGTGGTGCTGATGGGAGCAGGCAGGATAACCCTGCAGGATGGCCGCCTGTTGCAAGGGGAAAAACTGATCGTGCTGCTGGATGAAGAGGATGCGATAGAGCAGATTCTGGGAGAGGGCAATGTGCGGGTGCGCCAGCCCAATGGCCAGCTGGCCACGGCTGACAAGGCGGATTACCAGGCCAGCACCGGCACAGCCCTGTTGACCGGCAGGGTGCAGATGCGCGATGGCCGTAATATCCTTAATGGCAGCCGCGCGGAAATCGACTTTAATGAGGGGGTCAACCGGATGTTGCCGGGCCCGTCCGGGCGGGTCTCTGGGCGGCTGGTTCTGTCCGGCGGTGATGGTTAGACTTGACCAGCCCCTAAAAACAGGTCAAAACTTGCAAACTTATCAGTCAGATAGACACGCAAAGGATCGAGATGCAGGATAATGCCAACAGCCCGAATTTGAGTCTGGTGCGTCAGGCCACTGGCCTGTGGGCTGATGGGCTGGGCAAATATCTGGATAGAAGGCGGGTGGTGCGCAATGTATCGCTCCATGTTCAGCGTGGCGAGGCGATCGGTCTTTTGGGGCCAAACGGGGCTGGCAAGACCACCACTTTTTATATGCTCTCCGGCCTGATGGATGCGGATGAGGGCCAGATTTTCCTTGATGGAACGGAAATTACCCATGTGCCGATGTTTCAGCGCGCGCGTCTTGGCCTTGGCTATCTGCCTCAGGAATCAAGCATCTTTCGCGGGCTGACAGTAGAGCAGAATATCCGCGCCGTGCTGGAAATGGTTGAGCCGGACCGTGAACATCGCGATGCCATGCTGGAAGATTTGATCGCTGAATTTGCCATTGGCCATGTGCGCAACACGCCGTCAGTGAATCTGTCTGGCGGGGAGCGGCGGCGGCTGGAAATTGCCCGCGCGCTGGCGGCCCGCCCGACCTTTTTGCTGCTGGATGAACCGCTGGCCGGCATTGACCCGATTGCCCTTTCTGAGATTCGTGATTTGATAGGCCATCTCAAGGATCATGGGCTTGGCCTTTTGATCACTGACCATAATGTGCGCGAGACGCTGGATATTGTGGATCGTGCCTATATCATCCATGACGGGGCAGTGCTGATGGAGGGGCGGCCAGATGAGGTGGTGGCCCATTCCGGCGTGCGCGAGGTCTATCTGGGTGACCGCTTTTCTATATAAAGGGCGGTCAAAAGCCACGCCTTTCAGGCAGCTGATAGTGCAAAAATAATCAGGAATGGTGGAGCCAGACGGGATCGAACCGACGACCTCTACAATGCCATTGTAGCGCTCTCCCAGCTGAGCTATGGCCCCATTATCTGCCGGGTGGGATTATCCCGGCGCGGATGCGGAAAAAATTATTTACCCTCCCCGCCGGGCTGGTGCAAGCGAAAATTGCAGCCTGGGCAGAGGCCGTTCCGCACCGGTCAGTCCGTAGTCTCCTCAGCCTCCTCAGCCTCTGGCTCGTCTGCGGCTTCCTCATCCTCACCGTCCAGCACATTGTCGTCATCTATCTCGTCAATGAAATCCTCATCATTGGTGATCGGCGCGGCAGCATTATCGTCTTCATCCTCATCGACCTTGGCCGCGATAAAGTCCTCATCCTCCGGCAGATCATCCTCATCAACCGGGGTATCTGCTTCATCTTCCAGCAACTCATCTTCCGGCAGCGTATTTTCATCTGTCTCAGCTTTGGCGGCTGGCTTTGCCACAGCCCGGCCCTTGCGGCTTTTCAGCAGCTGTTCCGGGTCAAATTGATGGTTGCATCCGGGGCAAAGGATAGGGGATTTTTTGAAATCGTAGAATTTCAGACCGCAGGCTGAACAGCGGCGCTTAGTACCCAATTCTGGCTTGGCCATGGTAATAAACCCTTAAGACTTGAACCTCTTATTTTTATTCATGAAGGGCGAATTGCCGCAAAAAAGACTTTCTGTCAAAGTTTATTTTCAAATTTTTCGCCTGCAGCCAATCATCAGCTTTGCTTTTTGCAGGCTGGATAAATTTACATTTTGCCCAACCCTGCCTATAAAAAGGCAACGCAGCCTGCTTGGCAAGCCCCTGGCAGCAAAGGACACCTTTATGATGAATGTTATGCCTCTCCAGCCGCCTGACAGGCTTATTTCGAGCAACAGCAGCGGGCTGACCGGCCTTGCTGAGGTGCCGGGGGATAAATCTGTCTCGCACCGATCCCTGATATTGGCCAGCCTGGCCGAAGGGCAGACCCGCATCAGCGGCTTGCTGACCGGCGCGGATGTGCTGTCCACGCTGGGCGCGCTGCAACAGCTGGGTGTGCCGATTGACCATGATGGGTCCGGCAATCTGCAGGTGCAGGGGGTCGGGCTGCACGGTCTTGCCAGCCCACAGGCCCCGCTTGATCTGGGCAATGCCGGCACCGGTGTGCGTCTGCTTATGGGGGTTGTTGCTGGCCAGCCAATTACCGCCAGCTTTACTGGCGATGCCTCACTCTCGCGCCGTCCGATGAGCCGGATTACCGAGCCGCTGGCCCGCATGGGGGCACAAATCACCAGCCAGCCGGGTGGCCTGTTGCCGGCGACCATCAGCGGGGCAGAAACGCCGCTGCCTATTGATTATGCAAGCCCGGTGGCCTCTGCCCAGATCAAATCGGCTATATTGCTGGCCGGGCTGAACGGGCGCGGCACAACGATTGTCACTGAGCCTGTTGCCTCCCGCGATCATACAGAATCCATGCTGCGTCATTTTGGGGCTGAGCTGGCATCCGAAACGCTGGCAGATGGAGGCCATCGCATAGAGCTGCGGTGAGGCCAGTCTTAGGGCTGCTGATATTCAGGTGCCGCGTGATCCCTCCTCAGCCGCGTTTTTAATCGTGGCGGGCCTGATAACAAAAGACAGTGATATTTCCCTGCCATCTGTTGGGCTGAACCGGCTGCGCACCGGCTTGTTTGACACGCTGCTGGAAATGGGTGCCGATATGCAAATCAGCAATCAGCGCATGGAAGGCGGCGAACCGGTCGGGGATATTCGCGTGCGCTCCAGCCAGCTGAAGGGCTGTGCTGTGCCAGCTGAGCGGGCGGCCTCGATGATTGATGAATATCCTATTCTGGCGGTCGCTGCTGCGGCGGCCGAGGGGGAAAGCCGGATGGTCGGCGTGGCGGAATTGCGGGTCAAGGAAACCGATCGTATCTCAGTCATGGCTGAGGGGTTGGCCCGCTGCGGGGTAGAGGTGGCCGAAACAGAGGACAGCCTGACCGTGACCGGCACTGGCGGCAGGATAGCGGGCGGGGCAGAGATCGATTCCAGTCATGATCACCGCATCGCCATGTCATTTCTAACCCTTGGTCTTGCCAGCCAGCACCCGGTGCGGGTCTCTTCAGCGGCGACCATTGCGACCAGCTTTCCGGGCTTTGATGCGTTGCTGCGCCAGCTGGGCGGCGATATTCAGCCCGAGGACCGGGCCGCAAGATGATTGTCGCGGTGGATGGCACAGCCGCCTCTGGTAAGGGGACGCTGGCGCGGGCTTTGGCAGCCAGGCTGGGTCTTGATTATCTGGATACCGGCAAGCTCTATCGGGCGGTCGCTCTGGCGGCACGCGATAATAAACTGCAGATGCAGCCGCCGGACGGGGCGGCAGCCGGCCAGCTGGCCGCGCGTCTGAGCCTGCCTGTAGCGCCTGATCCGGCCCTGATGGGAGAGGATATTTCAGCCCTTGCCTCACAGCTCGCCTCACTCGCCCCGGTGCGTGCCGGGTTGCTGGATCGCCAGCGCGCCTTTGCGGCCAATCCGCCAGGCGGCAAGGGTGCGGTATTGGACGGGCGGGATATTGGCACGGTGGTGCTGCCGGATGCGGATGCCAAATTTTACATTGATGCCGATTTGCCGGTGCGGGCGGCCCGGCGCTATGCTGAATTGCTGGCAGCTGGCAAAAAGGTCAGTCTGGAGGGGGTTGAGGCGGATCTGGCGGCGCGCGATGCACGTGACAAAAATCGCACAATCGCCCCGCTGCGCCCGGCAGAAGATGCGATTTTTATTGACTCTTCGGGCAAGACTCCCCAAACAGTGCTGCAAGAAGTGCTGGCCGCCTTGCCAGCGTGACTTGTAACGGGCCGTTTGCCAATCTGAACAGGTGGGCGGCCTTGGATAAAAACTGAACTTGCCGGACACAGTGTGACTGGTCTGCCAGCTTCGGGCCTTGACAGGCAGCGGGTGCGCTACGCCCCTCTTGCCGGTTTTGTTCAGACAGGGCCTGCCCTTCCGATACCCGGCCGGAAGGACTGTCATCTGCCTTTGATTGGCAGGGCGGACAGAGCAGACCTTTTGGAGAAACCCTTTGACAACCAAATCAACCGAAGCAGCTGCGGCTGTTTCAGAAAATTTTGCTGATCTGCTGGCTGAGAGCTTTGCAGAGGACACTTCAATCGAGGGAAGCGTGGTGCGTGGCACAGTCGTTTCCGTGGATGATGATTCCGTAACCATTGATGTGGGGCTGAAATCTGAAGGCCGTGTGCCGATCAAGGAATTTACCACCCCTGGGCAGGACCCGGAAATCGCTGTTGGCGATAAGGTGGAAGTCTATGTTGAGCGGATGGAAGATCGCGAAGGCCAAGCAGTCCTGAGCCGGGAGAAGGCCCGCCGCGAGGAGGTCTGGATTGTGCTGGAAAATGCCTTTGAGGCACAAGAGCGCGTAACCGGTGTTATTTTTGGCCGGGTCAAGGGCGGCTTTACCGTTGACCTGTCCGGGGCCACTGCCTTTTTGCCGGGCAGCCAGGTGGATATTCGCCCGGTGAATGATATAGGCCCGCTGATGGGCACCCCGCAACCTTTCCAGATTCTCAAAATCGACCGTCGCCGCGGTAATATTGTCGTGTCGCGCCGGGCGGTGCTGGAAGAATCCCGCGCTGAGGCCCGCTCCGAGCTGGTCTCCAACCTGCAGGAAGGTCAGGTGCTGCAAGGGGTGGTCAAGAATATCACCGATTATGGTGCCTTTGTTGATCTGGGCGGTGTGGATGGCTTGCTCCATGTCACAGATATTGCCTGGCGGCGTATCAACCACCCGTCTGAGGCGCTCAGCGTCGGCCAGTCGGTTGAGGTGCAGGTGATTCGCTTTAATCAGGAAACCCAGCGTATCTCGCTTGGCATGAAGCAGCTGCAGTCTGATCCGTGGGAAAGCGCAGCCGAAAAATACCAGATCGGAACCAAGCTGAATGGCCGGGTTACCAATATCACCGATTATGGCGCATTTGTTGAGCTGGATGACGGTGTTGAGGGTCTGGTGCATGTCTCTGAGATGAGCTGGACCAAGAAGAATGTGCATCCCGGCAAGATTGTCTCGACCAGCCAGCAGATCGAAGTGATGGTTCTGGATGTGGATATGACCAAGCGGCGCATTTCGCTGGGTCTGAAACAGACCACCCCGAATCCGTGGGAGAATTTCCAGCAGACCTTCAAAATCGGCTCAGAAATTGAAGGCGAGGTGCGCAACATTACCGAATTTGGCCTGTTTGTCGGGCTGAATGAGGAGATTGACGGTCTGGTGCATCTGTCTGATATTTCCTGGGATGTCCCGGGTGAAAAGGCACTGGAAGGGTTTTCCAAGGGCGATAAGGTGAAGGCCAAAATCCTCGATATCGATATGGAAAAGGAACGCATCTCGCTCGGCATCAAGCAGCTGAGTGATGACCCGATGGCTGGTGAAGCACAGAAAATGCGTAAAGGTGATGTGGTCACCTGCACCATTACAGCTGTCACCGAACAGGGCCTGGAAGTGCGTGTCGGGGAAAATCTGAATGGCTTTATCCGGCGCGGTGATCTCTCACGCGAACGCAATGAGCAGCGTGCTGACCGGTTTGCTGTCGATGAGAAGATCGATGCCATGGTAACCCAGGTCGATTCCAAGACCCGCAAGCTCAGCCTGTCTATCAAGGCCCGCGAAGTGGCCGAGGAAAAACAGGCGATGGCAGATTTCGGTTCTTCTGACAGCGGTGCCAGCCTTGGCGATATTCTGGGCGCGGCGCTGGCCAAGAAAGAATCCGATTCTGACAAGGATAGCTAAATCCCGGTCCTGAAATCACGAAAATCTCTGAAGGCCCGGCTGGAAAAGCCGGGCTTTTTGCTTGAATTGGTGCCAATATGCTGAATTTCATATAAAAAACAGATGCCCACACTTGACCAGCCAGAAAAGCCTTGGCATCATCACGGTCGATTTTAACTGGCCGAAAAAAGAGCGGGAGCGGCGGCGATGACCAAATCTGAACTGATAGCCAAATTGGCAGAACAGAACCCGGATCTGTATCACCGCGATATAGAACAGCTGGTCACCACTGTCTTGGACACGATTTCAGATGCGCTGGCCGCTGGCGACCGGGTAGAGTTGCGCGGCTTCGGGGCTTTTTCCGTGCGCCATCACAAGGCCCGCAAGGGTCGCAACCCGCGCACCGGTGAGGCGGTGGAAGTCGCCTCCAAAACGGTGCCCTTCTTCAAGATGGGCAAGGGAATGCGCGAGCGGCTGAACAAGTAAGCCAGCTCTGGCAGTCCCGGATTGCCGGAAGTCCCCGACTCTCGGAGGTCCCCGACTCTCGGAAGTCCCCGAGTCTCGGAGGTCCCGGACTCTCAGAGGTTCCGGACTCTCAGGCGGCCAGCATCGCTGCTTCTTCTTGTCAGGATACCGGAGGTTCCATGCAAGCGATAAGGCGTTTCATCTGGCTGATTATCACGCTTTTTGTTCTGGCGGCCGTCGCCTCCTTTGCGGTTTCCAACAAGAGCCAAACAGTGCTGGCCTTCTGGCCGCTGGGGGATATTGCCCAGCTGCCGCTTTGGGCGGTGGTGCTGGGCGCGCTCTGTGCCGGGCTCTTGGGCGGGGCGCTGCTGGTCTGGCTGGCAGGCTTGCCGCAACGCACCCGCTTGCGAGCGCGGGAGAGACGCATCGCCAAATTGGAGACAGAAGTCGCAGAGCTGAAAGCAGAAAAAGAAGATCGGGAGCAGGCTGGCGACACAAAGCCCGCCTTGCCCGGACAGGCCGACTGATGGTTCAGGTGAAGATTTGCGGCCTCACCCGCCCCGAGGATTATCAGGCTTGCCGCCTTGCCGGTGCTGACTGGATAGGGCTGGTGCATTTTGCCCGCTCGCCGCGCCATCTGGAAGCAGAGGGCATGGCGCATCTGGCGGCAGGCTATAGCGATGATGGGCCCCAGCCGGTTTTATTGAGCGTTGATGAAAAGCCGGCCAACCTGGCCCAGCTGATAGCGGCTGCCCGCCCCGCCATGCTGCAGCTGCATGGGCAGGAAAGCCCGGCTGATTGTGACCGGCTGCGCCAGAAATTCGGCCTGCCGGTGATGAAAGCCATTCGGGTAAAGAGCCGGGCGGATATTGACCGGGCGGCGGCCTATACCGGCAAGGCTGACTGGTTGCTCTTTGATGCAGCCCCGGCCAATGCCAGCCTGCCGGGCGGCACTGGCCACCAGCTGGATTGGGGGTTGCTGGACGGGGCTGAGATTGCGCTGCCCTGGATGCTGGCTGGCGGTCTGCGGCCCGATAATCTGGCGGTGGCATTGGCCAGCAGCGGTGCGGCGGCAGTCGATGTATCTTCCGGTGTGGAAAATACTGCCGGAGAAAAGGACGCAGCGCGTATATCTGCCTTTGTAAGAGCAGCAAAAATACGCTAGGTTACGGCGGTTGTGACCGGCAGACGCAAGAGACAGGGCACAAGATGGCAGAGGCAGGACTGAATTCTTATCGCACCGGGCCGGATGAAAAGGGCCGGTTTGGCATTCATGGCGGGCGCTTTGTTGCGGAAACACTGATGCCGCTTATCCTTCAGGTAGAGGCGGCCTGGCAGGCGGCACAAGCGGATTCCAGCTTCGCTGCCGAGATGGCCTATTATCAGAAACATTTTGTTGGCCGACCATCGCCGCTCTATTTTGCTGAACGGCTGACGCAGCATTTTGGCGGGGCAAAACTCTATTTCAAGCGCGATGAGCTGAACCATACCGGCTCGCACAAAATCAACAATGTGCTGGGTCAGGCTTTGCTGGCCCGCCGCATGGGCAAAACCAAAATCATTGCCGAGACCGGAGCTGGCCAGCATGGGGTGGCAACTGCAACTGCCTGTGCCCTGTTTGATCTGGAATGTGAAGTCTTTATGGGGGCCGAGGATGTGCGCCGCCAGAAGCCGAATGTGGACAGGATGCGCTTGCTGGGGGCCAAGGTGCATCCGGTGACTTCCGGCACGGCAACGCTGAAAGATGCGATGAATGAGGCGCTGCGCTATTGGGTGGCCCATCCAGAGACGCATTTCTACATTATCGGCACGGTTGCCGGCCCGCACCCCTATCCGGAGATGGTGCGAACCTTTCAGTCAATCATTGGAACTGAGGCCCGCGAGCAGATATTAGAGGCTGAGGGCAGGCTGCCGGATGCGCTGATCGCCTGTATCGGGGGCGGCTCCAATGCGATGGGGCTGTTTCATCCGTTTCTGGATGACAGTTCTGTTGAGATTTACGGAGTTGAGGCGGCCGGGCGCGGCATTGACACCGGTGCCCATGCGGCCAGCCTGACAGGCGGCAAGCCCGGCGTGCTGCATGGTAACAGAACCTATCTGCTGCAAAATGAGGATGGCCAGATTACAGATGCCCATTCCATCTCAGCCGGGCTGGATTATCCGGGCATTGGGCCGGAACATGCCTGGCTGCATGATATTGGCCGGGTGAATTATGTCAGCGCGACAGATGAAGAAGCGCTGGCCAGCTTCCGCCTCTGTTCCCGGCTGGAGGGGATAATTCCGGCATTGGAACCGTCTCACGCGCTGGCCTTTGCCGAACAGCTGGTTTCCGGCATGGACCCGGATCAGCTGGTCATCTTGAATATGTGCGGGCGCGGCGACAAGGATTTAGAGGCCGTCCTGCCGCTGTTTGAGGAGCGCGGCCTGCTGGACCGGCAGGATTAGACCGATTATGAGCAGCCGTATTGAACAGACCTTCGCCCGCGCCCGCGCCGAAAAACGCTCAGTGCTGGGCATTTTCGCCACCGCCGGGGATCCGGACCGGCAAAAATCAGCTGCCATTTTGCAGGCGATTGCCCGCGGCGGGGCAGATTTTATTGAAATCGGTATGCCGTTTTCAGACCCGATGGCTGATGGCCCCTCCATTCAGGCGGCCAGCCTGCGCGCCCTGCGATCGGGGATGAATTTGCAGGGCACGCTGGATATGGCAGCAGCTGTGCGGGCTGAATTTCCCGATTTGCCGATTATCCTGATGGGCTATTACAACCCAATTTATATCTATGGCAATGAGGCGTTTCTGGCGGCGGCCGCTGCTGCCGGGGCAGATGGGCTGATCATTGTTGACCTGCCGGTAGAAGAAGATGATGAGCTGGCCCAGCCCACACGCCAGGCGGGGCTGGATTTTATCCGTCTGGTGACCCCGACCACCCGCGGGGCGCGGCTGGAAAAGGTGCTGGCTGAGGCATCCGGCTTTGTCTATTATGTAGCTGTGGCAGGTATCACCGGAACCAAGAGCGCAGCCACCGAAACGATTGCTGAGGCAGTGTCTGCTATTCGGGCGGTAACAGATTTACCGGTGGTAACCGGCTTTGGTATTCGCACTCCGCAACAGGCCGCGGCGGCCGCCGCTGCCGGTGATGGGGTGGTGGTTGGCTCGGCTTTGGTTGACAGGATTGCCGAAAGTGCCGAAAAAGGGAAACAGGCGGATCAGATAGCTACCGAGACCGAGGCGTTTGTTGCCTCATTGGCGGCGGCGCTGCGATAGCCAGGCTGATTGAACGCCAGATATCAAGCGGGTGTCACAAAGAGATAGCAGGAGAGGCAAATGAACTGGCTGACAAATCAGGTATTGCCCAAGATCAAGGCATTGGTTCAGACCAATGATGTGCCGGAAAATCTCTGGGTGAAATGCAAATCATGCGATCAGATGATTTTCCACAAGGATATTGCGGAAAACTGGCAGGTTTGCACCTCTTGCGGTCATCATGAGGCGCTGCTGCCCGGCCAGCGGTTTGCGATGTTGCTGGATGCCGGATTTGAGATTTTGCCAACTTCCCAGGTTCCGGCAGACCCGCTGAAATTCAAGGATTCCAAGCGTTATACAGACCGTCTGAAGGACAGCCGCGCAAAAACCGGCACTGAGGATGCGATTGCCCTTGCTGCAGGCAAGATAGAGGGGATGGCGCTGGTGATAGCCGCCTTTGATTTCCGCTTTATGGGCGGGTCAATGGGCCGGGCGGTTGGTGATGGATTGCTGCGGGCAGCTGAGGAAGCGGTAGCCCGCAAGGCAGCTCTGCTGGTGGTGCCGGCCTCTGGCGGGGCGCGGATGCAGGAGGGGATTTACTCACTGATGCAGATGCCGCGTTCGATTATCGCGGTGGACAGGATGCGTCAGGCGGGTCTGCCCTATATTGTGCTGCTGGCGCATCCGACAACTGGCGGGGTGACTGCCTCTTTTGCCATGCTGGGCGACATTCAGCTGGCAGAACCGGGGGCGATTATCGGCTTTGCCGGTCGCCGGGTAATCGAAGAAACAGTGCGCGAAAAGCTGCCCGATGATTTCCAGACAGCTGAATATCTGCAAGAGCATGGCATGGTAGATGCGGTTGTCCCGCGGGCTGAGCAGCGGGGCAAGCTGGCCAGCCTGATCAGCCTCCTGACCGGCCAGCAACGCCAGCCTGCTGCCTGAAATCCTGCCATGGCAAACCGGATAGAGGCGGCGCTGGCGCGGCTGGCAGAGCTGCATCCGAAATTGATTGATCTGGGGCTGGACAGAAGCCTTGCCTTGCTGGATCGGCTGGGCAATCCGCAAGACAGGCTGCCGCCGGTTATTCATCTGGCCGGCACTAATGGCAAGGGGTCAACAGCTGCCTTTTTGGCCGCCATGGCCCAGACCGCCGGCCTGTCCTGTCATAGCTACAGCTCGCCGCATCTGTGCCGCTTTCATGAGCGGATCAGGCTGGCAGACCAGCTGATCAGCGATCAGCAGCTGGCCGATTTGCTGGATGAGGTGGAACAGGCCAATGCCGGCCAGCCAATTACCTTTTTTGAAATCACAACCGCGGCGGCCATGCTGGCTTTTTCGCGCCAGCCAGCTGATTTGCTGATCTTGGAGACCGGACTGGGCGGCAAGCTGGATTCCACCAATGTCGTTGCCCGTCCGCTGGTCTGTGGTATCACGCCGATAGCCCGCGACCATGAACATTTTCTGGGCAGTGATATAGCCGGTATCGCTGTCCAAAAGGCAGGTATTATGCGCCGCGGCGTGCCGGTTATTTCTGCTGTTCAGCCAGCAGCAGCTGCTGCGGCCTTGCAGAAAGAGGCAGAAAAAACCGGTGCAGAGCTGATACTTGGAGGCCGTGACTGGCAGCATCAACAGCTCTCCAACGGGTGCATCCGTCTACAGCAGGACGGTCAGCAATATGACCTGCCAGCCCCGTCTCTTATCGGGCCGCATCAGGCGGATAACGCAGCCCTGGCGGCATTGGCCCTGATCCACAGCCAGCTGCTGGCAGACCCGGCAACCGGATTTGCCGGTATTGCACGGGCAAAATGGCCAGCGCGCGTGCAGGATTTGACCGGCGGCAAGCTGGCCGCGCAGCTGGCAGGCCAGCCGCTCTGGCTGGATGGGGCCCATAACGCGCATGGGGCGGCGGCGCTGACTGCCAGCCTGGTAGGTAAATACCGGCAGAAATGGACGCTGATATACGGGGCGCTGAATAACCGGCCTGCGGCAGAGTTTTTGCAACAGGTGAAGCCGCTGGCAGAGCATGTGATCACGCTGGCCATCCCGGACCAGCCAGCTGCTCATTCTGCTGAGGATTTGGCGGCGGCGGCCCGAAGCGCCGGGCTGACAGCTGAAACAGCAGCAAGCCCGCACGCGGCCCTGCAAGCCGCCCGTGGCCGCGGCCCGGTGCTGATTTGCGGATCGCTCTATTTGGCAGGCATTATCCTTGCGGAAAATGAGACATTACCAGATTAATGCGCCGGGAAAAATGCGCCGGGATTAATGCGCCGGCCTATCTGGACAGCGCGTCTGTGATCCAGGCTTGCAGCTGGGATTTCTGCACAGTGCCGACTTTTTCAGCAATAACCTCACCGCCCTTGAAGATCAGCAAGGTCGGGATGCCGCGCACGGAATAGTTCATCGGGGTGTTTGGATTTTCATCAATATTGATTTTGGCGATGGTCAGCTGATCGGCCATCTCATTTGATAATTCATCCAAAGACGGGGCAATCATCTTGCATGGCGCGCACCATTCGGCCCAGAAATCGACCAGCACCGGGCTGTCCGCTTCCAGCACATCTTTTTGAAAACTGGCATCTGAAACACTGATCGTCGCCATGAAATGCTCCTTTTTTTTGCAAGCGCGTTACAGATCACGGCTCCAAGTTGGGCCAGCGATCCTATCCAAAGGGATAGCCGTTAGAGATAATGTAGGGGGCCTTGGCTGGCAAATCAAGCAGCAAGGCCGCCCCATCCCACCATGGCAGCTCAATGATGTCCACCACAAGAACAATTACTGGGCAGTAGCGGGCTTTCAACCCCGCTGTGATTGACGCAGCCCCCGCGCCACCAATCTGCCCCCGCCCCATGGCAATATTTGCCGTCAGCCCCGACCATCTGCATGAAGGCCGGGTGATAATGGCGGCAGACTTCCAGCTCGGTCTTTACCCAATGCAGCGGGTCGGCAGCGTAATGTTCCCAATAATCGCCCGGCATATTGATGCCCGGCACGGCTGGGTTCCAGCTTTCATCCAGCCACATTTCCGGGTCTCCATAATTGGCGCACAGCTTGCGGATAGCCGGATCATCCAGCGCCAGCAGGCGGCCATTTTCGATAAGCGTCTCATTATCGCCCTCCCGCTCGGTTGTGTAGGTCGGGAAATAGAGATGCAGGTGCCAATGGCCGACCAGATGGCCTGCGCGTGCCGCCTGTCTTTCTGCCATAGAGGAAATAATTGTGCCAAAGCCCATATGGATCACGCCGGAGCGCACCCGCTCATAAAGACAATTCACAAAGCCGGACGGAAAATCCTTGCGCGGGCGGTGAATATGCGGATTGGTTCCGATAGAGGCTTCCCACCAATGCATGATGCCTTTGTCGGGGAAAGTCGGATAATGTATATCCTTGGTCTGTTCCATCACCTCGCGCAGTTTCCGGCCAAATGCCCCGCCCTCGCGGATCTCCGTGATGCGGGAGTTTTCCACCACCAGCTGGGTCCAGTCGCAAGGCGCGATATGGTTGGTCGTGCCAGCGATAACCCCGCAGCCATCTTCCTTGAAAGGGTGGAACATCCAGGGCCTGCCAGTGATATGGCCGGGCAGATATTGCTTGCCGAAATGCGGGTTGTCCGTCCAAGTCGCCTCGGTCAGCTCGGCATTGTAGAATTCGCGCTTGCTGTCCCAATATTCGGGATGGTTGGTAAAGGAAATATCGGTGCCTTCCGGGTCAATGATGCGGGCGCGCTTGGCGGTGCGAATGCGATCCCAGGTCCAGCGATCAATCGCGTTCAGCACCTCTATCGGCATGGCGTGCGCCGGAGAGGCCAGAATTTCCGGGGTGATAAAAGGCATCCGCTGGATTTTGATAAAGCGCTCCGCCAGCACCGGGCCGCCATAGCCCATCAGAATCTTGTCAAATTGCTGCTTTTTTTCTTCCTCTTCCCACATATCCATCCATTCCGCCAATTCCTTGGTTCGGAACAGGTAATAATCCACCTCATCAGCACCAACCCATTGCGGAACAGGCCCGCGGTCAATCCTTTTGATCTCATATTTGACCTTGTATTTTTCCAGAATCTTCTGACAGGCCTGAATGGTTAGCTCACTGTGCCAATTATCTACCCGCAGCATCACCCGCTCGCCTTCCTGCAAATCCCAGCAGGCATTCAGCCCATGATTATACGGGCGGCGGGCCACATGTTCGAGATAGGGCAGCAGCTGGTCAGACTCAGTAATTTCCACATAGGGCGGACAGCGTGGGGCGCGCAATTCGCTGAGCGGCGGGCTATCAAATTTCGGCACCCCATCAGGGGCTGAGCTGATATTCTGGTTTTTCTCAAATAGGGACATGGTCTTGTCACTCCGCTTTGGAAAAGTAGGTATGGAACTGCTCCCGCAGCTTGATTTTTGATATTTTGCCGGTCGCTGTCAATGGCAGCTGATCCAGCAGAACCAGCCCGTCCGGCAATTGCCATTTGGGCAGATTCTGGCGCAATAAATCCAGCAATTCGGCAAAAAGAGCGTCTTTGTCAGCGGCAGAATAATCCGCCGGATTGCGTTTCGGCACGGCCACTATCAAGGGGCGTTCATCCCATTTTTCATGCGCTGCTGCGACCACCGCACAATCTGCAATCGCCGCGTGCGACAGGATGATATTCTCCAGCTCAAGAGAGCTGATCCACTCGCCGCCTGATTTAATCAAATCCTTGGCTCGGTCGGTGATCAGCAAATTGCCGGTCGCATCAATATTGGCAATATCGCCGGTGCGGAACCAGCCTTCTGCATCAAAGGCCTCTGCGGTGGCTTGCGGATTTTTGTAATATTGGGCGGCGGTTGTATTGCTGCGCACCAGCAGCTCACCTGATTGCCTGCCATCTTGAGCGATCTCTTGGCCGGCCTGATCAACCAGCTTCATTTCAATGCCAAAAATCTTGCGGCCTTGACGCAGTTTTAAGCGGGTTAGCTCGGCCCGCGGCAGCTGCTGCATTTCCGGGGCAATAGAGCCTTGCGTGCCAATCGGGTTCATTTCTGTCATGCCCCAAGCATGGTTCACGCTTATACCCAGCTTTTCATAAGCCTCTATAAAAGAGGCGGAGACGGCTGAGCCACCAACCAGAATATTGTCAAAACCGGCAGGCAGGCACCCTCTCTTGTCAATCTCTTGTAACAGGCTGGTCAGCACGGTCGGCACCCCCCATACCGAATTGACCTGTTCTGCCTGCATCAACTCAAACAGGCTTCCCCCGTCCAGATGCGGGCCGGCAAAAACAGGTGAGGCCCCCACCAGCGCACAGGTATAGGGCAGCCCCCAGGCATTGACATGAAACAGCGGCACCAGCGAAAGCACCCTTTGCCCCTCCCGCAGAATAGAGGAAAAGGAAATCGCCACCTGCATCGCGTGCAGCACGGTGGAGCGGTGCGAATAAAGAACGCCCTTAGGGTTGCCGGTTGTCCCGGAGGTATAGCAAATACCGCAGGCGGTATTCTCATCAAATTCCGGCCAGTCAAAAGCCTCCGGCTGATCTTGGATCAGCGTTTCATAAGTGCCCAGATCATGCGCCGCTATCGCTTGCCGCGCCGCCGCACTGCCCGCAAGTTCGGATAGCAGGACAATCCCAGGCGGGTTTTTCACCTTGGCCAGAATATCTGGCAGTAGCGGCAAAAAGCCCGGATCTACAAAAAGTAGCCGATCTTCGGCGTGCTCTATAATATAGGCGATATTATCCACTGGCAGACGCGGATTCACCGTATGGCACACCGCCCCGATACCGGCGATTGCGTAATAGAGTTCCAGATGGCGATGATCATTCCAGGCCAATGTTGCCACCCGGTCGCCCACGCCAATCGCCTGTGCAACCAGCCAGTTGGCCAGCTGGGCCACGCGCCCGGACAGCTGGCCAAAATCAAAATGGGATACGCTCTTATCCTGCCCGCGCGAGATAATCCGGGCAGCTGGAAAAGCAGTCCTGGCATGGCTGAGTATGGTGGTCGTGCACAAGGGCCGGTGCATCATCTGTCCAAGCATTTTTTCCTCTCCTGTTTGGCTGAAAACCAGCGGCCGGAAAAGCCGGTTCTCAGCTGCCAAATTCAGCTATATGGGCGGCCTCGGCGGCCAGTGGGAAGACCAGCGCGCCCACCTCTGTTGCATGGCTGCTGGCAGCGTTACCATCCAGCGCCCGCTTTTTCACCCCCTGCACAATCGCCGCCAGACGGAACAGGCTAAACACCAGATAAAAGGGCCAATTATCTATTCCGTCCAGCCCCATGCGGCGGCAATAATCGGCGACATAGGCGGCATCATCCGGGATGCCGAGCTGGGCCCGGTCAGCTGATCTTAGCCCATGCAACACCCGGCTGGGTGGCATCCGCCAAACCGCGCATTGATAGGCCAGATCGGCAAAAGGATGGCCCAGTGTCGATAATTCCCAATCCAGCACCGCCAGCAGCTGATCGCCGGTTTCGGAAAAAATCATATTATCGATTCGGTAATCCCCATGCACCAGCCCTGCCCGCCCGTCATCTGGGATGCGGTTTGCTTCCAGCCAGCTGATCACCGCTTCCATATCGGGAATAATCTCGGTCTCTGATTTGCGATACTGGTCTGTCCAGCGGCTGATCTGGCGGTCAAAATAATTACCCGGCTTGCCGAAATCTGATAGCCCGGCCATGTCTGGATCAACTGAATGGATTGCGACCAGAGCCTTGTTCATCTGATCATAGCAGCGCGCCCGGCTGGGTGGGTCCAGCTCTGGCAGGGCCGGGTTCCAAAAGGTGCGCCCGGCAACAAAGCGCATCACAAAAAATACCGAACCGATGATCGTCTCATCGAGGCATAAATGCAGCATTTCCGGCACCGGCACCGGACTATCGGCCAAAGCCCGCATGACCCGATATTCGCGATCCACCGCATGGGCTGATTTCAGCAACTGCCCGGCCGGCTTGCGGCGCAAAACGAAACGCCCGCTTCTGGCAGTGAGCAAATAGGTCGGGTTGGACTGGCCATCAGCAAAGCCGGTGATTTCCTGCAAACCTGAAAATTCGGGCAATTCGGCTTCCAAATAGGCGGCCAGCCGGTTCTTGTCCAACGCTGGCAAGCGGGTCATGGGGCCGTATCTTCAGCGTGCCAGGCGCGCACCAGCTGGCGACCAAGAGCCATCATATGCACCTGATCCGGCCCGTCTGCCAGACGGATTTGGCGCGCATAGTTGAACAATTCTGCCAGTGGCAAATCCTCAGTCAGACCCATGCCGCCATGAATCTGAATCGCCCGGTCAATAACGGTCTGGGCCATGGAGGGCACGATAATCTTAATCGCAGCAATATGATCGCGGGCCGCTTTGCTTCCATTTTGATCAATCATATAAGCAGCTTTCAGCGTTAGCAGCCGGGCCTGTTCAATCTCGGACCAGGAACGGGCAATATCCTCACGCACTGACTGGTGCTGTGAGAGAGGGCGGCCAAAAGTCGTGCGCTTTTCCACCCGGTCCAGCATCAGCTCCAAGGCCCGCTGGGCTGCTCCGATCAGGCGCATACAATGGTGAATCCGCCCCGGCCCCAGCCGGCCTT
>Ga0181579_10000924_pt1 | contig 24194 bp, 22 predicted proteins | sample 071ome_24_FD_132996 | JGI IMG/M metagenome (GOLD analysis project Ga0181579, IMG submission 132996) | Coastal salt marsh microbial communities from the Groves Creek Marsh, Skidaway Island, Georgia - 071402CT metaG (megahit assembly) | ecosystem: Environmental > Aquatic > Marine > Intertidal... | reverse complement strand
TGCAGCCGGGCCAAATATTCGACGGGAACACAACATTGGGGAACCGGCGCTTCCGGCAACCGGCCTTTACAAGATATGCCAGGACCACCCATAAACCTGTTTAGCAATCACATTCGGACCGCCGCCTGATGAGCGACCTGACCCTAGGCAACATTTCCCTGACGCGGGTGGTTGAATCCGACGACCCGCATCTTGTGCCGACAGCTGTTTTTCCCGACTGGAGCGAGGACGCTGTAGCGCCGCACCGAGGCTGGATGGAGCCGCGCCACCTGAACGACAAGGGCCATCTGGTCGTCGTCATTCAGAGTTTCCTGATCAGGACACCGCATCACACCATTCTGGTCGATTCATGCGGCGGCAACGACAAGGAGCGGCACGGTTCGCATTTCCATCACCGGCAATGGAACTGGCTCGATACGCTGGCGGCGGCGGGCGCACGGCCCGAAGACATCGATTTCGTCCTGTGCACCCATATGCATGTCGACCATGTCGGCTGGAACACGAAACTCGAAAACGGTCACTGGGTGCCCACCTTCCCGAATGCCCGCTACATCTTCGCGAAGAAGGAATGGGAGCACTGGCAGCAACTCGCCACGGAGACCCAACTGCCGCGCACCGGGAACTATATCGCGGACAGCGTGCTGCCAATCTTCGAGGCCGGTCGCGCGGACCTTGTCGAATCCGACCATGAGATCGAGACCGGCATCTGGCTCGAACCCCTGCCCGGCCATTCGCCTGGACTGGTTGGCGTGAACCTCTCTTCCGGGGGCGGCCGCGCAATTCTGTGCGGCGACCTGATGCATCACAAGATCCAGTGCCATTTTCCCGACTGGAGCACCAATTTCTGCACAGACCAGTCGGCAGCGCGCACCATGCGGCGCAGTTTCCTCGACCGGCATGCCGAAACGGATGCACTTGTATACCCCGCGCATTTCCCGGCCCCGACGGGAGGACGGATCGAGCGCGCTCCTGCCGATGTCGGAGGAGAATTCACCTTTACCTTTCTCGGCGAATAACCCGTCCCGAAAAACCCCAATCCAGAAGAGCACCGCCCCATGACTGACTATACCGTTGACGACATCCCTTACCGTACGGTGGACGGGATCGAACTCCTGGCCCGCCTCTACCGACCGGATACAGCCGGCGCTATCCCGTTCGTCATCGACGCGCATGGCGGCGCATGGGCTTCGGGAGACCGGATGAACAACCAGAAGATTCACGAGGACTTTGCGTCTCACGGAATCGGGGTCTGCGCGCTGGATTTCCGGCTGTCATCGCAGGCGAAATTTCCCGAACCGGTCACCGATGTGAATTACGCGGTCCGCTGGTTCAAGAAGAACGCTTCGTCGCTCGGCCTCAACGTCGGCAAGGTTGGTGGACTCGGCTCATCCAGCGGCGGGCAGATGATGGGGCTGATAGCGTTTCGACCCGACGACCCACTTTACTGCTTACCCGACTCCACTCTGGACGGCGTGGATGCGGGCCTCGACTTTTTTATAGCCTGCTGGCCGATCCTCGACCCGCTGGCGCGCTACGTTATGGCGCAGAAAACCGGCAAGGACAGGCTGGTGAACGCGCACAACGCCTATTTCGAGAACGAAACCGCCATGGAAACAGGCAACCCCGCTCAGATTGTCGGCCGCGGCGAGGCAACCTGCAAGCCGCCCATGATCATCGTGCAGGGAACAGCGGACGAAAATGTCGATCACGATCGCGCGGACATGTTCGCCGAGGCCTACAGGGCCGCAGGCGGAGAGGTGGCGGTACATAAATTCGAAGGCCAGCCGCACACCTTTGTTACAGCGAACCCTGACGCACCAGAGACCGCGCAGGCCATCGAAGCGCTGCGCAATTTCGTGCTTGCTCAGAACAGGTGAGGACAGATCGACAATGGCGGAACCGGTAAAAGAGCTCTCAGGCAAGGTCGCGATCATCACGGGCAGCGCCCGCAACATCGGCAAGGCGACGGCACGGGAGCTCGCCCGCGCTGGCGCGGCAGTAGTCATCAATGCCCGTACGTCGGGCGATCTGTGCGAACAGGTCGCTCGGGAGATCGTCGATGAAGGCGGCCGGGCCCTTCCTTTCGTTGCCGACATAACAGACGCCGGGGCGGTCGACGCGATGGCGTCGGCGACCATTGAGGAATTCGGCGGGATCGACGTCCTCGTGAATAACGCTGCGGGGCGCGCCCGGACACCTTTCGTCGATCTCGATACCGAAACCTGGGAATTCGCGCTTGGCGCGGCCTTTCAGGGGGCATTCCTGATGTCCAAGGCCTGCGTGCCCAGCATGATTGAGCGGGGCGGCGGGTCCATCATCGGCGTAGGAGGGCTGAACTCCTATCGCGGCCAGCCCGAGCGCGTACACGGCATGGCGTCCAAGGCCGGCCTTGGCGGCATGATGCGCGGCCTTGCCTTCGATCTGGGCAAGCACGGCATTCGCGCCAACTTCGTTGTGGTAGGCACGTTCGACACGGACCTCGAAGGCAGCAGTTCATCGAAATCGAAAGCGCCCGACGCATCCGGCATTCCGCTGGGCCGGCTAGGCGTGCCGCAGGACATGGCGAACCTGATCCGTTTTCTCGTCGGCCCGAATGCAAGCTATATCAGCGGCCAGACCATCCACGTGAACGGCGGCGCGTTCTGCCCGCACTAATTCTCAGTCGCGGAAATTAACGTACTGAAGAGGCTGACCCGGCTTGCTTTCCTTGACGGCGGCGATGGCGGCCTGCAGGTCGTCCCGCTTCTTGCCTGACACACGAAGCTCATCGCCCTGAATGGCGACCTGCACCTTGACCTTCGATGCCTTGATGGTCTTGACGATTTTCTGCGCCAGGTCGCGCTCGATTCCCTGCCGGACGCGAATCGTCTGGCGCAGGGAATTTCCAAAGGCTTTCTCCGGCTCCTGAAAATCCAGCATCCCGACGTCAACCTTTCGTTTCGCCATGTGTCCGCGAAGCAGTTCCTGAACCTGTTTAAGCTTCAAATCGTCTTCGGTACGAACGACGATCGCTTCGTCGGCACGTTCTATTTCGGTGACGCTTCCCTTGAAATCGTAACGCGTGCCGATTTCGCGCAGCGCGCCCTGAAGGGCGTTGTCGATTTCTACCATGTCGGTTTTCGAAACAATGTCGAAAGAAGGCATTCGAGATTCCTCCAGTTATTCGGGTGTACTGGAGTTTTAGCCCGTAGGTCAGATTTGTGCGAGGGCAGCGTGCAGGGCTTCGACATCGGCAGTGGCGGCCGCCTGAAGGTAAGACGCGTCCATCCCCGCGATAAAGAAACGCGCTCCCATCTGCGCAAAGGTTTTCACGAGTTCGGTGTCGCCGCGCACCCCGCCGATGGCGAACACCTTGTCATGACGCACACATGCTGAAGCGACCGCACGGCAGGCCTCCAGCATCGCGGGCGCGTCGAGCTGTCCGGGAACGCCCATCGCAGACGACAGATCGTTGGTGCCGACCATCACCATATCTATCCCCGGCACCGCGGCGATCTCGTCCGCATTCGCGACGCCTTTTTCAGTCTCGATCATGACGGTCGACAATGTCATCGCATTGAGGCGCTCGCCGATTTCGGAAAGCGGCATTCGTTCGAAGCCGAGATGAACCGTCGAGCCGGCGGCGGACCGTGTGCCCTCAGGCGGGAACAGCGATGCATCGACCAGATCGCGAGCCCGGTCAGCGGTTTCTACATGCGGCAATATAACGCCCTGTGCGCCATTATCGAGCAACCGCGACGCCATCCCCAGATCTCCTTCCGGCACGCGTACGAGCGGCGTTAGCCCGAAACCGGGCGCCGCTGCGCAGATCTGGGCGGCGGCATCTATCGAAATCGCGCTGTGCTCCAGATCGACATACAGGGAATCGTAGCCCGATGCCGCGGCGATCGCCCCGATATCGACCGTCCGCGCCATGCGTACGCAGAGGCACAGTACGGTCTCGCCAGCGGCGAGTTTTGCTTTTATGCCATTTTCCATCCGTTCACGGATGTTCGAGTTCGGTAAACCAGTCGGTCGGCAGATCGTGCCCGATCCCGGCCTCGACAGCCTTCTTGTGCAGCAGATAGCCGGCGGCGGCGAACTGATACCCCATGCCGAGATTGTTGAAAAAGCAGCTTACCTGCTCGTCGCTGGTACGCCCTTCGCGCTGACCGACCATGATCTGCGGCAGCGAAGCCATCGAGTTATGAAACTCGTCGTGCTCGACGTTGTAGCTGCCGACCTTGTCTTCCCCGACCTGCACGCCGTGTGAGTATATCAGCTGGCACGCATCGTCGTGATCGAGCAGAGCGAACAGGTCGATGGCGTCGAGCGCCTTTCTGTCGATCTCCGTCGCACCCGGTCTGATCGTACCGACATGCATCCCAGGCTCGATCCATTCGCGGAAGAATACCGGCATGACGGCATTGGTCGCGCAAATAACCATCGCAGCCCCTTTGCAGGCCTCCTCGCCCGAACTGCAGGGTACGACGTCAATTCCGGATCTTTCGCTCCATTCTTTTGCGAAGGCGGCGCGATTCTCCGGGTTTGGGCTGAAAACAGTTATTCTTTTCAGCTTCCGAACCGCCGCGTGGGCTTCGAGCGCTGAGCCCGCCTGCCAGCCCGAACCGAGTACGGCAAGAGAGTCGGCGTCCTCGCGGGCCATGTATTTCGCCGCAATCGCATTGGTCGCGCCGACCCGGGCCCTCTGGATGACGCCATCGGGAACGATCATCAGTGGCTCGCCGGTATGCGTACTGAATAACAGAACCAGTCCGACATATCGTTCGCCGGGTGCCGCCGGTACCTTGACGCGGCGCATCTCGTTGCCAGTGACAGGAAAAGTCAGAATATCGGAATTCAGTCGTATCGCGCCCACGCCGAATTTCGGAATGACCCCATCCATCGATTTCAGCGCATAGAGCCCGTCTTCGCGTTGCGTCGTCGGCGTCACGATGTCCGAACGAACCCGGTTGGCGCCGCGCCCTTCGACCAGCTCGATATAGGCTTCCTCAAGGACCGGAACGAGTTCGTCCATCGGGAGCAAGCCTGTCACCTGTTCGTTGTTCAGGATAAGTGTCATAAGGCGATTTTCCCTGTGCTTTCAGCCGCCGGCATCATGGCAACCGACCGATTCTGTGAAGCCTAACAATCGGGGAGCAGGTGAACAACCGATCGAAGGGAGCGCGCAAATACCATCTGTCTTGCGCCAAGGATTGGGATTCAGTAGCTTCCGCGCGCGTATTTTCGGTGGAAGACCGAAACGCCATGCGTCGGCGAAGTAATCCGGCGCTTATTTTCAAGGTCTGTTCAATTGATTGGATCGGCCACTCTCAAAAGGAGGACTGAGCACCATGAATCGTTTTGTAAAATTTGGCGCCGCTGCCGCTCTGGCTGCGGTCGTCTCGTCGCCGGTTGCGGCGATGGATTACGCCGGCAAGACTATTACGGTCGTGATCGGCTATGGCTTCGGCGGAACGTACGGCAAGTACGCCCGGCTGATGTCGCGTCATCTGAAGAGGTTCATTCCCGGCAACCCGAACATCGTCGTCCAGTCGATGCCCGGCGCTGGCGGCATCAAGATGACCAATTACGCCTATAACGTCATGCCGAAGAACGGCATCAACTTTCTGGTTCCGCCGGACGCAATGGTTGTGTCGCAGCTTCTGCGGCCAAAGCGGGTCAAGTACAACTCCAAGGAATTCACCTCAATCGGCTCGACCAACCAGACCAACACGATCTTCGTCCTGCGCTCGGACACGGGCGTCAAGAAGTGGGACGACATGAAGAAGATCGAGGTCATCACCGGCAATACCGGCCCGGGCTCCACCTCGTTCCTGATTCCGAAGATGATGAAGGAAATGCTCGGTCTCAACATCCGGCTGATCAGCGGTTATAAGGGTTCGCGCAAAACCGTTCTCGCGATGGAACAGGGCGAACATCACGGCACCGGCTTCAACTGGCTGGCGTGGAGCTCAAGCGTTCCGCACTGGTTCGAGAGCAAGGGCGGCAAGCCGCCGTTCGCACGCGCCATCCTGCAGACCGGCGTCTGGGCCGACCCCGACCTGCCGAAGGACGTTCCGATGATGCGCGACCTGGTCGATGCCAAGTACCAACCGATCGTGTCCTTCATGGCCACGCTGGGTATCATCGGTCGCGGCCTCGCGCTGCCTCCTGGCGCCCCGAAGGATATTGTCGCACCGCTGCGCGCCGCCTTCGACAAGATGGCCAAGGACAAGGCCTATAAGGACGAAGCCAAGAAGCGTAAGCTTCGCGTGATCTACACGCCTGGCGCCGAAGTCCAGAAATTCATCAACAAGGCGATCGACAACGCCAACCCCCAGGTTGTCGCCGCAGCATCCAAGATGATCTTCGGCACGAAGTAATCGTCTTACCGGCATTCGCCGGAAAAGGGCCGGGCCGGCAGGTCCGGCCCTTTTCATTTGTCCGCGATCCAGCCGATAATGGACCCATGGCCGACACCCCTGTACTTGTCTGGTTCCGACAGGACCTGCGCCTTACCGACAACCCGGCACTTTCCGTAGCCTCGGCAATTGGTGCGCCGATCATTCCACTTTATGTTCTGGATGACGAAACGCCCGGCAACCTGCGGATGGGCGGCGCAAGCCGATGGTGGCTGGATCATAGCCTTGTTGCACTGGACACATCCCTCAGGCAGATCGGTTCGGAACTCGTATTGCGGCGAGGCGCCGCAGAGCGGGAACTTGCCAGGCTGCTCGAGGAGACAGGCGCCCGGTCGGTTTACTGGAACCGATGCTATGAGCCCTTCGCTGTCGCTCGGGACACCAGAATCAAGCAATTCCTGTCGGACAAGGGCATCGATGTCCACAGCTTCAACGCTGCGCTCCTGTTCGAACCATGGGAAATCGAGACGAAGGCCGGCGACCCGTACAAGGTCTTTACGCCGTTCTGGCGCGCCTGCCTGAACGCGCCGCCCCGGCCCGATCCATTGCCACCGCCGGCGGAACTCATTTGCCCCGACGAATTCCCCAAAGGGGACAGGCTCAAGGACTGGGACCTGTCACCTACGCAACCGAACTGGGCCGCGGAATTCGAAGATGAATGGTATCCGGGCGAAGACGCCGCGTTGGCGCTACTCGACGACTTTCTGGAAAGACGCGTGACCGATTATGCAACCGGGCGCGATCGGCCCGACAAACGCCTGACGTCGCGCTTGTCGCCGTATCTCCATTTCGGAGAGATTGGCCCGCGGCAGATCTGGCATGCCGTCGACAGGAAACAGCCGGGCGCCGATAAATTCCTTTCGGAAATCGGCTGGCGGGAATTCTGCTACCACCTGCTGTTCCATTTTCCGTCAATTCCGGCGGAAAACCTGCGACCGGCGTTCGACGATTTTCCCTGGCGCGACGACCCCGATGGGCTGCGCGCCTGGCAACAGGGCAAGACCGGCTATCCGATTGTCGACGCGGGGATGCGCGAGTTATGGCGTACCGGCTGGATGCACAACAGGGTACGGATGATCTCTGCCTCGTTCCTGATCAAGGACCTTCTGATCGACTGGCGCCTGGGCGAGGCGTGGTTCCGGGACACACTTGTCGATGCCGACCTCGCCAACAACGCCTGTGGCTGGCAATGGGTCGCAGGCTCGGGCGCCGACGCCGCGCCGTTCTTCCGCATCTTCAACCCGGTAACGCAGGGGCAAAAATTCGACCCCGACGGCGTATATGTCCGGCGCTTCGTTCCGGAAATTGCGAGCCTGCCGGACAAATGGATCCATCGTCCATGGGACGCTCCCGATCAGGTCCTCACCGAGGCGGGCGTTATACTCAACGACACGTACCCCGCCCCCATCGTGGACCATGCGAGCGCCCGCACACGCGCACTGGAGGCATTCAAGTCGATCAAGTCGGATTGACGCGCGGTTGCGCGGAGCGCCGGGAGGGTTTATGGGCTGTGCACCCTATCAAATGACCCTTCCCGATGGAAATTCAGACAATCGTCATCATTACTGCCGCCGTGGCTGTCGGCTCGTTCGCCAAAGGAGCGGTCGGCATAGGACTGCCGCTAGTCGCCGTGCCTACAGCCGCTGCGTTTCTCGGGGTACAGCACGCCATCGCCGTGCTGAGCATTCCGGTCTTCGCCAGCAATATCTGGATTTGCTGGCGGTACAGGAAACTGGCGATGGAAATTCCGCATCTGTCTATAGCGCTCGGGTTCGCGGCATTCGGAACATTTCTGGGGAGCGTCGTCCTGGTGAGCCTGTCGGATACCGCCCTAATCTGGATCCTGATTTTCTGGATTGCCGCCTATCTTCTCAATCTCGCCCTGAACCCCGAATTCAAACTGGAAGGCCGAGCGGCGAAAATCGCCTCGCCTTTTATCGCAGCTTTCGGCGGCGTCTGTCAGGGTGCAACCGGAATAGCGGGACCAGTAGTCGCTACATGGATTCATTCTTACCGGCTGAAGAACGAAGTCTATGTATTCGGGGTGTCGATCATGTTCTTCGCGATCGCCCTGGCGCATATCGTCTGCATCACTGCATTCGGCTTGCTGGATACGACTCGCACGATACAGGGTTTGTGGCTGGTCGTTCCTACCCTGCTGTTCGTTCAGATCGGCATGTGGACGACGCGCTATATCAGCTCGAAATGGTTTAGCCGCGTCGTTATCGGGCTGGTGATCGTCATGGAGATCAAGATGATCTGGCAGGTAGTGTGAGGCAACAGCCTCGAGCTATTCCCCCGTCGCCACGAGTCCGGTCGGACAGGCAACGCCGGTGCCGCCCAGCCCGCAATAGCCACCCGGGTTCTTGGCCAGATATTGCTGGTGGTATTCCTCGGCGTAATAGAAGTCGGGCGCCTCGATAATCTGGCTGGTGATGCCGGTATAGCCGCTTGCCGTCAACACGGCTTCGTATGCTTCTTTGGACGCAACCGCAGCCTCATACTGGGCCGCCGACGTCGTATAGATACCGGATCGGTACTGGGTACCGATATCGTTGCCCTGACGCATGCCCTGGGTCGGGTCGTGCCCTTCCCAGAAGCGCCTGAGCAAAGTCTCGAAGCTCACCTTCGCGGGGTCGAAGACAACGAGCACGGCCTCGGTGTGGCCGGTACGACCGGAGCAGACTTCCTCGTAGGTCGGGTTCAGCGTGTGTCCGGCGACATAGCCGACCGCCGTGCTGAAGACACCGTCGGTTTCCCAGAACAGCCGTTCGGCGCCCCAGAAACAGCCCAGTGCAAAAATCGCGGTTTCCATGCCGTCGGGAAAAGGCGGCTTCATCGGATTTCCGTTGACGAAATGGGTTCCCGAGATTCTCAGTGGCGCATCGCGCCCGGCCAGGGCTTCTTCCTTTGACGGGATCTGAAGTTTGTTCGGCGACATGAACCACATGGCGGCGCTCTCCTGTGCTGTACGGAAGGAACATAGGGTCTGACCACGACGACGCCAAGGGGATGCTACCGGCATAATCCTTCCTGTGTTAAGCACTCCCCATTCACCCAATCGCCAATTCAGGAGATTTCATCGTGCAGTTCGGTATTGGACAGCCGGTTCCGCGGACCGAAGATCCGCGTCTGCTCACCGGCAACGGCCATTACGTCGACGATTTCAACCAGGTTCACCAGGCATACGCCGTCTTCCTGCGCTCTCCCCACGCCCATGCAGTCATAAAATCCATCGACACGGCGGCTGCCAAAACCCTGCCCGGCGTCCTCGCGGTTCTCACCGGCGCGGATTACCAACACGACGGGATGGGATTCATCACCGGCGGCGCACCGCTCAAACGTCGGGACGGCTCCAACATGGAACGCCCTCCTCGCCCGGCCCTGACGCGGGACAGGGTTCATCATGTGGGCCAGGCGGTGGCGGTGATCGTCGCGGAAACGGTGGCCCAGGCGAAGGATGCATCGGAACTTATCAAGGTCGACTACGCCCCCCTCCCGGTGGTGATCGACACGGAAACGGCCAATGCCGACGGTCAGCCGCAAATCTGGGATCAGTGCCCTGGCAACGAGGTCTTCGTCCGCGAATTCGGCGACAGAACTGCGACGGACGCTGCGTTCGAAAAGGCCGCACACGTGGTCCGCAACCGGTTCGTCATCACACGGGCGCACGCCAATACAGTGGAGCCGCGCGGTGCGCTGGGCATTTATCACAAGGGCGAAGACCGCTACACGATCGTCGCGGGCCACCAGCGCCCCTGGGCGTGGCGGACGGCGCTGACGAAACACACGTTCGGCGGCATTCCGGAGAACGCGCTGACCCTGATCACCGGCGATGTCGGCGGCTCCTTCGGTATGAAGGGCGCGATCTATCCGGAGGTGCCGCTGGTAGGATGGGCGTCTAAACGCGTGGGCCGCCCCGTCAAATGGACCTGCGAACGGACCGAAGGGCTCGCCGCCGACGATCACGGGCGCGACAATGTAACCGACGCGGAACTGGCCCTCGACGAGGACGGAAAGTTTCTGGCGTTTCGCGCTACGACCAGCGCCAATCTCGGCGCCTATGTCTCCTTTCTCGGTTTCGCCCCATCGATCAGCAATGTCGGCGGCATGGTCGGACCCTACGACTTCCCCTGCGCGCATGCGGTTGTAACCGGCGTGGTGACCAACCAGAGTCCGATCTCCCCCTATCGCGGCGCCGGGCGTCCGGAAGCGTCCTACGTCATCGAACGCCTGATCGAAATCGCTTCGAAGGAAGTCGGCATCGATGCAATCGAGCTGCGCCGCCGCAATTTCGTACCGCCCGAAGCGATGCCGTACAAATCCGCGCTGACCTTCACCTATGATTGCGGCGAGTTCGAAGCGGCGATGGATACGGCAATGCAGAAAGCCGACACCGCTGGCTTCGAAGCCCGGAGGAAAGAGTCAGAGGAAAGAGGCAAGCTGCGAGGCCTCGGCATTTCGGTGACCGTCGAGCAGGCGGCCGGACCGCAGCCCGAGACCGCGGAGATCCGGTTCGACCCGTCAGGCACGGCAACCGTGCTGGTGGGTTCGACCCCGCACGGACAGGGGCACGAGACCATATACAAGCAGCTGGTTTCCGAACGGCTCGGTCTGCCGTTCGAGGAAATAGGGGTCGTCGAAGGCGACACGGACAAGGTTTCGTTCGGCACCGGGACCGGCGGCTCTCGCACCGCGACCATCGGGACCAGCGCTGTCTACGAAGGCGTCAACAAGGTCATCGACAAGGCCCACAGCATCGCAGCCCATATGCTGGAGGCAGCCATCGAGGATGTCACCTTCGAAAACGGCGAATTCGCCATCGCAGGCACCGACCGCACGCTGTCCTTCAAACAGGCGGCGGCGGCGGCGTTCAATCCGGCGCAGTTGCCGGAGGGCATGGAGCCCGGCCTGCACGAAATCGCCACTTACAACCCGACCAAGGCCAACTTTCCGAACGGCTGCCATATCTGCGAACTTGAGATCACGCCCGACACGGGCGAAGTGGAGGTTCTCCGCTACACCGTGGTCGACGATGTCGGGACCGAACTTAACCCGTTGCTGGTCAAAGGCCAGATCCACGGCGGCATCGCCATGGGGCTGGGGCAGGCTCTGATGGAGGAGATCGTCTATGACGCGGAAAGCGGCCAGCTCATGACCGGTTCGTTCATGGATTACTGCATGCCACGCGCCGACGACATGTGCGCCTTCGAGGTAGAAGGCCGACCGGTCCCGACGTCCACTAACCCGCTCGGCGTGAAGGGAGCGGGCGAATGCGGCACGGTGGGCGCGCTGGCGGCAGTGATGAATGCCGTGAACGACGCGCTGGAACCGCTGGGCGTCCGGCATCTCGAAATGCCGTGCACCCCGGAACGGATCTGGCAGGCGATACGGAACGCGCCGGCTGGCGCGTAGCAGCCCCTACTCGAACAGCTTGTCGATTTCGTCCTGGCTGATGGCCTCCGACGCCGCTTGCGGCCCGTTCAGAAGCTTTTCATCGTCAGTGCGGGTGTCCTCAATCCCGGCAACCAACTCGTCGAGTTCGTCGTCGCCCCAGATCGAACGGAGCGCGCTGACCCTCTCTTCGACATAGCTGACGGATTTGACGATTTTCGTTACCCGCTGCCCTGTGATGTCCTGGAACGCACAGGCTTCGAAAACGACGTTATTGTTTGCGACGATCGTGTCGACAAGATCCGTCTGATCGGGCTGTAATGTCGATTCACGAAGCTTTAAGCAGGCCTCGTTGCTTTTTTCGATAGCGTCCATGATGCGGTCGCTCGCCTCGCGGGTCGCCTCGACAACGCCGTCCAGCTGTGCGCCCATGGTTTCGAACTTATCGTCCCCGTCGTGAGATTTATTCAGCGATGCGATCTCGACGCGCACCCGGTCGACATACCGGAACAGGGCGGTCAGGTTCTGTTCGAGTTCCTTGGGACGTATAAGATCGTTGATTTTGTTCATCGGGCATTCGCCTTCTGGTTGGTCGAAAAACTGGTTTTCCCGTTGATAGAGGGAAATCGTTAAAAAACTTGAGATTTAAGGCGATTTTCCGTGGGATGGACGCTGGTTGACTTGCCGCCTGCCCCGCCGCAATTTACGGCGAACGGACTATTTCCGAAGGAGAAGACGGTGAAAGCGGCAAACAGAATCGACGAAATACGCGCGCTTAACTTTATCAATGGGGAATACCGCACGGGCGGCGGCAAGGTTTTCGAGAATATCAGCCCTGTGGACGGCAGCGTCATTTCGACGGTTCACGAAGCGAGCCGGGAAGACGTCAACGACGCGGTCAAGGCCGCCAAAGCGGCGCTTTCCGGACCCTGGGGCACCATGCCGCTCGCAGAACGCCTCAAGATCGTGTCGGGCATCGTGGACGGCATCACCGCCCGTTTCGACGATTTTCTGGCTGCTGAGGTCGCCGACACCGGCAAGCCGGTCAGTCTCGCCTCGCACCTCGATATCCCGCGCGGCGCGGCGAATTTCCAGATATTCGCCGACATCATGCGCAATCACCATGACGAGGCCTACCGCATGCCGACGCCGGACGGCACCGGCGCGCTGAACTACACAGTGTCGCGCCCCAAGGGCGTAATCGGGGTGATCTGCCCGTGGAACCTGCCGCTGCTGCTGATGACCTGGAAAGTCGGTCCGGCGCTCGCCTGCGGCAACACCGTCGTGGTCAAGCCGTCCGAAGAAACGCCTTCGACCGCCGCGATGCTGGGCGAAGTCATGAACGCAGTCGGCGTGCCGCCGGGCGTCTATAACGTCATTCACGGTTTCGGCCCGGACAGTGCGGGCGAGTTTCTGACCCAGCATCCGGATGTCGACGCGCTGACCTTCACCGGCGAAACGCGGACGGGCGAGGCGATCATGCGCAACGCAGCGACCGGCGTGCGCGATGTGTCACTGGAACTCGGCGGCAAGAACCCCGCGCTGGTGTTCGCCGATTGCGACATGGACAAGGCCATTGAGGGCACGATGCGATCGGCCTTCGCCAATTGCGGTCAGGTCTGCCTCGGCACCGAACGGGTCTATGTTGAGCGCCCGATCTTCGACGAGTTCGTCAGCCGGCTGAAAGAGGCCGCCGAAGGGCTTGTGCCCGGCCGTCCCGAGGACGAAAAAACCACCCTCGGCACGCTGATCAGCAAGGAACACCAAGAAAAGGTGCTGCGCTACTACGCCAAGGCCGCTGAAGAAGGCGCTACTGTCGTAACCGGCGGCGGCGTTCCCGACATGCCGGGTGACCTCGCCAACGGCGCCTGGGTGCAGCCGACCATCTGGACCGGGCTGCCGGAAACCTCCGCCGTCATCCAGGAGGAAATTTTCGGCCCGTGCTGCCATATTGCGCCGTTCGACACCGAAGAAGAAGCCGTGGCGCTGGCCAACGATACGCCTTACGGACTCGCGTGCTCGATCTGGACCGAGGACCTGACCCGCGCCCACCGCGTCGCGCCGCAGATGGAAGTCGGCATTTGCTGGGTCAACAGCTGGTTCCTGCGCGATCTCCGAACGCCTTTCGGCGGTTCCAAACAGTCCGGCATCGGTCGCGAGGGGGGGCATTACTCGCTCGAATTCTATACCGAGATGAGCAATGTCTGCGTGAAGCTGTAAGCCACGTTGGAGGAGACTATCATGGACACGTTACAGACCAATGCGCCGGAATTCGTCTGGCCCCACGACGATACCTCCCGGGTGCCGTATCAGGTCTATACCGACGAAAATCTGTATGCGCTCGAACAGGAGCGCATCTTTCGCGGACCTGTCTGGAACTATCTCTGCCTCGAATGCGAAGTTCCCAGTAACGGCGACTACAAGACGACCTATGCCGGCGATACACCGATCATCGTGGTGCGGGACGAAAACGGCGACATCAACGCCATGGTCAACCGATGCGCCCACAAGGGCTCACTGGTCTGTTACAAGCCGCGCGGCAATGTCTCGGAACTGAGCTGCGTATATCACAACTGGGTATACAACCTTCGCGGGGACCTTCAGTCCGTGGCGTTCAAGCGCGGCGTCGGCGGCAAGGGCGGACTGACGGAAGAATTCGACAACAGCCAGCACGGGCTGGAGAAGCTCCGGGTCGAACGGTTCCGCGGCATGGTCTTCGGCACTTTCTCGGACAGAACCGAGTCAGTGGCGGATTATATCGGCGAAGAACTCGTCGCCTCTATCGACCGGGTGCTGATCAAGCCGGTCAAGGTTCTCGGCTATCACAGCCAGATATTCCCCAATAACTGGAAGCTCTATGTCGAGAACAACAAGGATTCGTATCACGCAAGCCTGCTCCACGTGTTCCACAACACGTTCGGCGTAGTGCGCCCGACAATGGGCGGCGGCATCAAGATCAGCGACAGCGGCTGGCATCATCTGAGCTATACCCAGCGTACCGATATCGCCGACAACGAGATCGGCAAGGAAAAGGTCCGTTCGCGCCAGGACGAGTACAGTCTCCGCGACACTCGAATGATGGAGCACAGGCTGGAGCTGGGCGACAACGTCACCAACTCGATCCAGACCGTGTTCCCGACGCTGGTCGTTCAACAGATCCTGAATTGCCTCGCGACGCGACAGCTCATCCCGCAGGGCCCCAACCAGTCGGAACTGATCTGGACCATCCTCGGCTTCGAGGACGACGACGAAGACATGCTGAAGCTGCGCGTTCAGGCCAACAACCTCGTCGGCCCGGCAGGCTTTATCTCGATGGAGGACGGCGCGGTCGGCGGCTGGGTCCAGAGAACGGCCAGAGCCAATGGCAGTGAAATGACCGTCATGCCGATGGGCGGCCGCGCCATCGAACCGAGCGAGGGCTCGCGAGTCACCGAAGCCGCCGTCCGCGGCTTCTGGAAGGGCTGGCGCGACTGCATGGGGATCTGACAGATGGCCGTAGCTGAACTTGACGACGATCTGGCGCTGCGCCTGCGCATCGAAGCGCTCAACGCCGATTACATTCACTGCATCGACGATGACCGGCTGGAGGAATGGCCGGATTATTTCACTGAGGACGGCGTCTACCGCGTAACGACGCGCGAAAACGCCGATCTCAACATGCCCGTCAGCCTGATCTTTTGCGAAGGCAACGGCATGTTCCATGACCGTATTTCAGCGTTGCGCACCGCCAACATTTTCGAGCCGCACACCTACTGCCATTCGGTCAGCGCGCTCCAGATTCAGAAAAGCGCGAATGGCGTCCACACGACGAAGTCGAACTTCCTGATCACCCGCACTATGAGCGAAGGTGCGATGATGACCTTCGCCTGCGGACGATATCTCGACACCATCGTCGAGCAGGATGGTGAGTTGAAATTCAGTGAACGTACCGTGATCCTGGAATCGCGGCGGATCGATACGCTTCTGGTTATCCCGATCTGAACCTGTCAGGCGAAACGGTGGTCCGCCGGACCACCGCCACATGTGCCTTATCTATGCCGCCGCGCGCTCGGAAGCGCCCGACCGTCTGCGATTGCTCGAGCGGTTGCGTTTCTTCGCGGCGCCGTTTCCGGAATTTCCCGGATGCCGATGTCCATTGCCGCCTTTTCGAGGGCCGCCCCGCCCCCTGCCTCTGGGCTTTTCAGGCGCAGATTCGAATTCGCCGGGCGCAGGTTCATCGCCGATTACCGTCAATCGCTGTTTGATCAGCTTTTCGATATCCCGCAGATATCCCCGTTCGGTGGAATCGCAAAGCGAGATCGCGACCCCGCTCGCACCGGCGCGCGCCGTCCGGCCGATGCGGTGTACATAGCTTTCCGGCTCGTTTGGAATTTCGAAATTGATGACATGGCTGACGCCATCGATATCGATACCTCGCGCCGCAACGTCCGTCGCGACCAGAACACGGCTTTCGCCTTTCCGAAATTTCGTAAGCGCTTTCTGGCGCGCGTTCTGAGACTTGTTGCCATGGATCGCATCAGCGCTGACACCTGATTTTTCTAGCTGCTCGGCAACCCGATTGGCGCGATGTTTGGTACGCGTGAAAACGATAACCCGTTCAAGTTCGGCGTCCGCAAGAAGGTCTGTCAGATGATTCAGCTTTTCCTTGGCGCCAACGAAACGGACGCTTTGATCGATGGTTTCGATGGGCGTTGCCTGCGGCGTTATTTCGACCCGTACCGGATCCGAAAGAATGTCGCCCGAAAGACGAGCGATCTCCTTTGGCATGGTGGCCGAAAAAAGTAGCGTCTGTCGCTGTTGCGGCAGAACCGCCACGATTTTTCTGATATCGCGAATAAAACCCATATCCAGCATCCGGTCCGCCTCATCGAGAACCAGATATTCGATGGCATCGAGCCTGATCAGCCGCTGGTTCATCAAATCCAGCAGACGACCCGGGGTGGCGATAACGATATCGACACCGCGTTTCAGCGCCGCAGCCTGCGGCTTCTGGCTTACGCCGCCGAAAATCATCGTCTGGCGAAGATGAATATGTTTTCCGTAGGCGCGGACTTCATCGGCGATCTGGATCGCGAGTTCGCGCGTCGGTGCGAGAATGAGGGCTCTCGGCTTGCGAGAACTCCCGTCATTGTTGCGCGACATACGGTGCAGAACAGGCAGCGCGAAGGCGCCTGTCTTACCGGTTCCGGTCTGCGCAATACCGAGCATGTCCTTGCCCTGCAGAAGTTGGGGAATCGACCCTGCCTGGATCGGTGTGGGGACGACATGGTTGCGCTCGGCGAGCGCACGCTGGATCGGATCGGCAAGGCCGAGTTCCGAAAATTTACTGATGGTCACTAAGTATTTTCCTTATGCGCCGAACGACGCGGTTCCCGTAAAGAACGGACCGTCGCCGGCAATTTTCCCTGACCCAGGCGCGGCCGGGACGGGCTGATTTTTATGATTGTTTCCGGGACTCTGGCGCGGCGATTAACCGTGCTTCGCGCTGTCGCGGGACAAGTTGAGACTGCTTAGATGGACCTTGCGCCTTAAAAAGTCAAGAAAATCAAAAATTTATTTTCAGTTCAGAGGGATCGGTACAGCGCCCTCGGGTTCGTTTCGCCGATCCGGTCGAGCTCCTCGTCGCTGAAGCCAGCCGTCCGCAGGACGTTCAGCGGATCGGGATCGCCGACCGGAAACGGCTCGTCGGTTCCCAGCACGATCCGGTCGATCCCGACCGCCTGCTTGAGAAACTGGAGCGCCAGCGACTCATTCAGGATCGTGTCGTAATGGAACTGACGCACATAGTCCGACGGCAGCTTCGCCGCGACATCGCCGGTCATGGCGCGGTCCGACGTTATGTGCATGCGGTCGAACCGGCCGATCAGAAACGGCAGATGGCCGCCGCCGTGCGACAGCACGACATCGAGTTTCGGAAAACGATCGAACACGCCGGACAGAATCATCGATCCGATGGTGAAGGTCGTATCCGCGGTATAGGCGCAGATCTGGTTCAGTCCGAAATTGCGCGCGCGTCCTTCCGATGCGGGCAATGCAGGGTGGATAAAGATGGGCATATCGAGCGCTTCGCACGCCGCCCAGAACTCGTCCAGCGGGCAGTCGCCGAGATTTTCACCGCGCATGTTGGCCGCCACGATCACCCCGACAGCGCCCATCGCCTTGCTGCGCTCCAGCTCCTTCGCGGCCAGCGCACCGTCCTGCAACGGCCCGGACCCCATCCAGGAAAACCGCTCGGGCATCCCCTCCGCGATACGCGCCAGGTTGTCATTGAGGACGCGATGCCATGCCGCACCCTGCTCCGGCGGCAGGCTGTAGCCGAAAATATCGGCCCAGACGCTCAGGATCTCCCGGTCGACCTCCTGCCGGTCCATCGCCTCGATCCGCCGGTCGACGCTCAGGATATTCTCGAAGAACGGTCGGATCTGCTGGCCGCCCTCGAACTTGCAGCAGTGACAGCCCGGCGGATGCTCGATCAGGCTGACGCCGTATTCCGCACCGCGCGTGCTGATGTCATCCAGAATGGCGGGTGGCACGAAATGGGCGTGAACATCGATGGTCATGCGGGTCTTCCTGTCTTTCCCTGGGGCTGTCTTTTCATGGCAGCAAGGATGGTCGGAATCGCGGGGCTGGGCAACCGGTGCTATCGTCCCCCCCGAACCGCTCCAGCTTTCCGGAACAGCGCGATGATTGTCGATATTCACCTCCACCTTCTTGCGTCGTACGACCGGATGGCGTCGATGCTTTCCGAGTTCCTCGGGCGCACCCCGGCTAAAGAGAACATGACGGTTCGGACAGTTCGGAGAAGCCGCCATTGAGCGAGTACGATGTCATCATCGTCGGCGCGGGCGCCGCCGGGCTGATGTGCGCGGCGGAGGCGTATAAACGCGGACTGCGCGTGCTAACGCTCGACCAGGCCGAAAAGGTCGCGCAGAAAATCCGCATCTCGGGCGGTGGACGGGCCAATTTCACCAACCTGTACGCGTCGCCGGCAAATTTCCTGTCGGATAATCCCCGCTTCTGCATTTCGGCCCTGAAACGCTATACCCAGCACGATTTTATCGCGCTGGTCGATCGCCATCGCATCGACTGGGAAGAACGCGACCACGGCCAGCTGTTCTGCAAGGGGTCTGCGCAACAGATTATCGATCTGCTGCTGGAAGAAGCCCGCGGCATCGAGGTCCGGACCGCCGCCAGCGTGACAGGGATATCCCGGGAGGAGGACCGGTTCGTTCTCAGGACCGGCCGCGGCGATCTCACGGCCCCATCCCTCGTCATCGCCACCGGCGGCCCGTCGATCCCGAAGATAGGTTCCAGTACATTCGCCTATGACGTCGCCCGGCAGTTCGGGCTCAACGTGATCGAACCGCGTCCGGGTCTGGTCCCGCTGACATGGGACGCCGACATGTGGTCGCGCTTCAAGGATCTCTCCGGCGTTTCGCTCGACGCCTCTGTCTCCCTCGGAAAAACCAGCTTCACGGAAGCATTGCTGTTTACCCATCGCGGGCTCAGCGGCCCGGCGATCCTGCAGATCTCGTCCTACTGGCGAAAGGGCGACACCGTTACTGCCGACCTGATGCCGGGAACCGATCTGTTCGCGCTACTCAGGGAATTGCGGAAGAACGAGCCACGCCGGGATATCCGGACGGTGCTGGCGTGGCATCTGCCCAACCGGCTGGCGCAAACCTTTTCCGACTGGACATCCAGCACTGGTCGCCTGGCCGATACATCGGACAGGAATTTCCGCCTGCTCGCCGACCGGATCAACCGCTGGCAGGTCACGCCGCTCGGCACCGAAGGGTTACGCACGGCGGAGGTTACCGTCGGCGGCGTCGATACGAAGGAGCTTTCGTCGCAGACCATGGAGGCCAGGAACGTCCCCGGCCTGTATTTCATCGGAGAGGCGGTCGACGTGACCGGCCATCTGGGCGGCTTCAATTTCCAGTGGGCCTGGTCGTCCGGTTACGCCTGCGGCCAGGCGGTCCAGGGGCGGAGCATGCCCCGCCCCTCGCCTGTACTTTAGCTGTCGCTGGGCCCGATATGGGTCGTCAGCGTCCCGACCTGCGGCGAGACGATTTCCACCGTGTCGCCGACCTTGAGGAACCGGTCCTGGACGGGCTTGCCGTCGTCGCCGGTCTCGGAAGAATCCGCCGCCGTGCCGGCCCCTGTGCCGCCGCTGACGATATCTCCGGGATAGAAGGTGAAATCCTTCGACAGATATTCGAGATATTCGCCGTAGGCGAACGCCATTTCGCCTGAACGGAATTCCTGCCTCACATCGCCATTGACCAGCGTCTTGAGATCGACTTCGAGCGGGTCCACCTCATTGACCACAATGCAGGGACCGATCGAGCAGCTGTTGTCGAAATTCTTCTGCATCGCGAATTTCATCGGGCCGCCTTCCGGCGACATGCGGATCGACCAGTCGCCGAGCAGCGTCACGCCCCAGACATAATCGCCGATCTCGCCCGCCTTGATGTTCTTGCCCTGCTTGCCCAGCACGACCGCAACCTCGCCCTCGTAATCGAGATGGGTGCAGCGCGCGGGGTACGACACGGTGCCGTCATCGCCGAGCGACTCGCGATCGACCTTCCAGAAGCCCCAGAAACCGCGGCCGCGCACATATTCGGTCGCATCGCCCTGGATCGGGTTCTGCTCCCCGCGTTCCGCCCTGCGCTGCGCCATGGCAATCGCGTGCTGGGCAAAATTGCCGCCGGCGCAGGCGACCCGGGCGCCGCGCGCCCTCGGCGCATGAAGCTGAACGCCGTCCGCCGGAATGGCTGCATCGCCGGGATTTTCCGCCGCAGACGATACGGCATCAAGCGCGGCCTTGCCGCCTTCGATCAGCGCGCCGAGATCGGACAGCACCTCATTGCCCGTGGCCTTGCCGATATCGACGATGGAGTCTCCCTGAAGGACGCCGGTTCTTTTGTCCGGTCCGTAAACGACGATTTTCATTTTAGTCTCACCTGATCACAATTTCGGGAATGTCGCCCGACAGGGTAGAGGGCGAATCGTCCCGATGGCAAGATTGGGACACGATAAAATCGAAAGGATTGCTGCATGAGCGACTACAATTACAGCGTCTTCGACATGATGGCGGAGCGGCCGAATTTCGAGAATTTCTCGGCGAACCTGCATGTCGGCGAACGCGCCCCGGATTTTCCGCTGGAAGATCTCGATACGGGCGAAACGGTGAACCTGAAAGACATCTGGAACCAGGGCGTCACGCTGGTGGAGTTCGGCTCCTTCACGTGACCCTACTGCACGCTGGCGGGCGAAGCGATGGATTCCATCGCCGACCGCTTTGCAGACCGGGCCGTGCGCTCGGTGTTCGTATACACAAGGGAAGCCCATCCGGGCGAAATTTACCGCCATCACACATCAATGGACGGCAAGCGCGAAAACGCGAAGGCGCTGCGGAGCGTCGTCGGTGTCAAAAGGCAGATCCTGCTCGATACGCTTGAAGGCGACGCGCACCAGGCCTACGGATGCCTGCCCAACATGACCTGGATCTTCGGCCGCGGCGGGCTGATCCTGTACAAATCCGCTTGGACCGACCCGGCGGACGTGGAAGACTCGCTCAAACGCGCGCTCGACGGGCTGGAACGCCGCATGAAGGGCGACAAGCTGCCGTTCTACAGCGAACGCCTGTCCTGGCGCGAACGCGACGACGAGACGTTTCGTACATTGCTGGAACGCTGCGGCCCGCAGGCCGTGTCGGACTTTTTCGACAAGAGGCCGAAGTAGGAACTGGAAAATATGAAAATAGGGGAATTAGCGCCGGAAGCTTATAAATCACTGAGGAACGGGTACTCTTATGTACCGGCGAGATTGGATCCTACCGCGTGTACCGGCGAGATTGGATCCTACCGCGGCAGATCGAAATGTTAAATCTATCTTCCTGAACGGTACGCGGTTAACTCCGATCTTACCAGCCGAGAAAGATTGGCTTAATGGCACAATTAAAAAAGAATATTCATCAATTGAACTAGACAGATATCATTTCGAGTTATTGCAGTCCGACAAAAAGGACGAAATAGTGACCGGCGTATTATCCGTTGTATTTTGGGGTTTTTCGTCAGGAGCCGATGGAAAATTTAGAGAGGACCGGGCTCTCGCACGCGCAAACCAATTGCTCTAGGGACACAAGAAATCAAACACACCAATGTCTCCTTCGGAGATTGCACAGCACGTATTGCAATCACGAAAGCTTCTCACCGAAGAAAACATTGGAGAAGCATTACTCACAATGATGAAAATTCCGTTTTTAGGAATGTCATTTGCATCAAAGGTCCTAATGTTCATGGCACCCGAACGTGTATGTGTTTACGACAAAATAATTGCAGATCGTCTCAAAAAAGACATATCGGTTGGCCGCTCCTTAGTAACGAACCCCGCCGGGAAATCAAGACTCATCGACAAGGCCTCGGCATATAGAGCCTGGTGTCAATACTGTCTTAAGAAATCAATAGAACTTAACAAAATCGGTTCTGAGTGGAGTGACTGGGACGGCCAAAAACATTCTTGGCGATCAGTTGATATTGAACGAGCAATATTCGCTATGACAATCAAGTCATAGCCTCACTTGCTGTTAGCAAAATTCGACCGACATGCGGATGTCGAGATTTTTTTCTAAAAACTGGTCAGACCTACATTCGCCGCAAGAACTGCCCCGGCGTCGCTCCGGTATGCTCGCCATGCGCCAGCACCGGCTCCCCGTTGACCAGCACGTGGTCGACGCCGACGGCATATTGATGCGGGTCGAGATAGGTCGCCTTCTCGGCGATTGTGTCCGGGTCGAACACGGTGATGTCGGCGGCGAAGCCTTCGCGCAGCAGGCCGCGGTCGGCGAGTCCCAGCGCTTCGGCGCTCTTGCCGGTCATCTTGTGGACCGCCGTGTGAAGCGGCAGCAGATCCAGATCACGCGCATAATGACCCAGCACTTTCGCGAACGTGCCGTAGAAGCGCGGGTGCGGCTTCCCCTGCCCCGTCGTGCCGTAGGGCGCGACCGAGTTGCCGTCGGAGCCCACCATCACGTCGGGCGATTTAATCATCGTCTGGATGTCGTCCTCGGAAATGGATGAGACCAGAACGCGTGTCTTGGCGCTGTCCTCGACGATGTAATCGAGCGCCGTTTCGAACCCGTCGGCGCCGCGTTCCGCCGCGATCTCGGCGATGGTGCGGCCGGCATATTCCGGCTGGTCGGGCGAGATCGAAATGCGGATCGCGTCCCAGTCGGGAATGCGGCCGAAATTGTTGAGTCCTTCGGCCTCGACCTCGCGCCTGATCCGTTCGCGCACCTCGCGGCTGCCCAGCCGTTCAAGCATTTCCCCGATCCCGCCTTCCTGCAGCCAGGCCGGGAACAGATTCTTGAGCGGGTTGCTGGCCGCCTCGTACGGGTACTGGTCGCAATCGATGGGCACGCCCCGCGCCCGCGCATCGGCCAGCAGGTCGATCATCTTCTGCGCCCCGCCCCAGTTGTCGGTGCCGGACAGCTTGATATGGACGATCTGAACATGAACCCCGGTGCGCTCGCCGAACTCGACCGCTTCGGCGACCGAGTCGAACACGGTGTTGGATTCGTCCCGCAGATGAGTGAAATAGCGCGCACCGTTCGCCTTCAGGATCGCGCCGAGCTCCACAAGCTCCTCGCCCTCGGCATAGGATCCGGGCGCGGTGAACAGGCCGGACGACATGCCGATCGCGCCGGCGTTCAGCGCCTCGGTCAGCAGCGTCTTCATCTGTTCCAGTTCATGCGGCTCGGGCGGCCGGTCGTCGAGCCCCATCGTCATCAGCCGCAGCGTGTTATGCCCGACCAGCATCGCCCGGTTCACGGAGGTCTGCGGGTAGGTCTCGACATAGTTGGCGTAAGACGTCTCGAAAAAGGTCAGCCACGGCGCGCTGGGGCTCAGGTAATCCTTTATCAGCTCCACCTTGCCCGGCAGCACCGGCGCGCAGCTGTAGCCGCAATGGCCGATCACTTCGGTCGTCACGCCCTGGCGAATTTTGCTTTCGCATTGCGGCATCAGCGGCAGGGTCCAGTCCGAATGCGTCTTGATGTCGATGAAGCCCGGCGCGACCACGCGGCCCGCCGCCTCGATCACCGTTGCGCCGCCATCCGTCAGGTCGGGATCGATGGCGACGATCCGACCGTCACGGACCGCCACGTCGGCGCGGACGCCCGGCGAATTCGAGCCGTCGATAACGGTGCCGCCCTTAATGAGAATATCGGTCATGTGTGCCACCCCCTCGCCCGCTTGAACAGATCCGTTATCCAGTAAACCTGCGCCCCGATTGCGCCGAGCGGCAGCAGGACCCAGACCACGTCGACCAGCGCCAGGACGAATACGATCACGCAGAAATCGGCGCGGCTCAGCTTGTGAAAAATATAGATCG
>Ga0181579_10000915_pt1 | contig 24384 bp, 22 predicted proteins | sample 071ome_24_FD_132996 | JGI IMG/M metagenome (GOLD analysis project Ga0181579, IMG submission 132996) | Coastal salt marsh microbial communities from the Groves Creek Marsh, Skidaway Island, Georgia - 071402CT metaG (megahit assembly) | ecosystem: Environmental > Aquatic > Marine > Intertidal... | reverse complement strand
TTGGTTCTGGACCTTCCGCGCGCGACCAAACTCTCCGCGATCGTATCCTTCCACAAGCACTTGCTCTACATGAAGCGCTACCTCGAGAGGTTCAGGGTCAGCGACCGAGAACGAAAGTTACGGGTGGCCGGCCTCCGGATCGCCCAGCTTATCCGTGGATGCGCCGCGAGAATCGACCCCGACGACCAGTCGGATCTCGGGACCCTTTGCTTGATCGTCAAGGCTGAGGCCGCGATCGCGGCGGGGGACCACGATGAAGCGCTGGCGATGCTGCCGCGCGAACGAGATCGATATATGAGCTTTCTCGTCGCCGAATGCCTGGCGCAACTCGGAAGGCGCGCCGAAGCGCTGGACCTTATGGAAACCACTAGGCGATCGCCGTCGGTGGTGGGGTATGTCGAGCCCAATTGGGACTATCTGAGCGCCGCCGCCGACCGTGGTGAGACCGAGGTCCGCGCCAAGAAAATTCGCTCGAAACGGTGGCTTTCTCGAACCGATGTATCCCTCGGTAGGATTCTGGACGATCAGGTGCTGCGATGGACCGGCGGGCCACGGTCGCTGATCGCGCGAGATGACAGGATTGTCGCCGTCGGGTCGTGTTTCGCGCTTAACCTTTCCTACGCGCTCACCGATCTTGGGATGGACGCGCACGCTCTACCGTTCTCGGAGGAGATCAACAACACGCATGTGAACCGGTTGCTTTTCGAGCAACTCCTGGGGTTCGACGAAACCGGCGAGGATGGTGTTTTCCAGGGTCAATCCCTTGGCGATCTCCATCGTTTGATCGCCGAGGCGAAGGTTCTGATATTTACCTGTGGCACGTCCGTCGGCTTCTTCAAGCCGGATGGCTCTCCCGTGATCCCGGGCGGCGAATACGCCAATATCAACGCGGTGTTCTTCCGCGAGAATGTCGCGCGCAAGATAACCGTGGCGGAGAACACCGCCAATCTGCGCGCGATCGTATCGCCGGCGCGCCGGATCAATCCGGGGATCGCGATTATCCTGACGGTCTCGCCGGTGCCGCTGGCCCGGGCATTCGACGAGGATTCCGCCGTCGTGGGAGACTTCTTGTCCAAATCCACCCTCAGGGTCGCCATTGATGAGCTGATGGGCGCCGGAGAGGAGGGCCTGTATTACTGGCCGTCTTTCGAGATCGCGAAATGGATTTTGCCGCATTACGGTCGGGAACTGCCGGACGGTCTGTTCTTTGGAGCGGATGATGGTGTGTCGCGACATCCGTCTCGGGATATGGTGCGCGAGATCATCGGTGCTTTCCTGAAATACTCTCTAAGGGACGAAGGGATTTAAGGCGCCGGCGTGGCGCTTGTTTCAACCCGCGCCTTAACGCAGACTGAGGCCTCGAGCGTTGCGCGACCCCAAGGAGGCGACGATGCCGGATTCAACCATCACGGATCCCCTCACCACGCTTTTGGCGGATGCCATGCCGCTCGCGATCCAACCCTATGAGCTGGGCGAGCGGCGCGTCGGCCTTGTCATCGTCGATGAAGTCAACGGTTTCGCGACCGTGGGGGCCGGTAATCTGGCGCCGCCGGTCGAGAACCCGCAAGTCACCACCATGGTGAGCGAAACCGATCGGCTCGCGCGAGAGTTCAGCAGTCGTGGCTTGAGCATTCTGGCGTTTCTCGACACCCATGCGCCGGGCAAACCGGAGCCCCCCTATCCGCCGCATTGCGAGGCGGGAACCGGGGAGGAAGACCTGGTGCCGGAATTGGCTTGGCTCGAAGACGGCGCGAACGCGACCCTCGTTCGCAAGGATTGCATCAACGGCTTCATCGGCGCGATCCAGGCGGACGGCTCCAACAGGGTCGTGGACTGGGTTAACGCGAACCGCCTGCAAGCCCTGTTGGTGGTGGGTATCTGCACGGATATATGCGTCATGGACTTCGTGCTTACCATCCTGTCCGCGCGCAACCACGATATGATGCCGGGTCTGGAGGATATCGTGGTTCACGCGCCGGGTTGCGCCACCTATGATTTGCCGCGCGCCGCCACCGGTGATCTCGGTCTCCCGGAAACCCTGTCGCATCCGGGCTCGGCGACACATTACATGGGCCTGTACTTCATGGCTTCGCGAGGCGCGCTGCTGACCGACGCGATAGGTTTCAACGCCCCGATATCCGGATAGGTTTGCCCGTCATGACCGATAACGCGATCCAGCCCATCGACCACCCCGCCGCCTGGACGGTTCCGTCTCTCGGCGGCAAGGAAGCGATTTCGATCGACCTGACCGACCGTCATGTCGCGGCGTTCGAAAACGCCCTGGCGGCGTTGAAGAAGGTTTCGGACGATCATGAAGGGATTACCAGCACGCGGTTCCCGCTGGACCCGGTCGCCGACGACGTCGCGGCCTGGCGGGCCGAGATGCGCGAGGGCCGGGGCATCGTTATCCTGCGCGGCCTGCCGGTGACGCGCTATGATCCCGAGGATCTGAAACGGCTGTATCTCGGTCTCGGCACCCATCTCGGACGCCCGGTTTCCCAGAGCAACATGGGCGATCTGATCGGTGAGGTGGTGAATATCGGCGGCAAGGACAAGCGCGAGCGGGCCTATCGCAACAGCCGTGAGTTAAAGCTGCACACGGACCGCTGTGACCATCTGGCGATGCTTTGCGTGCGTCCGGCCATCGAGGGCGGGGTTAGCGGCTATGCCAGCGCGCTCACCATTCACAATATCATGGCACGGGAATGCCCGGATCTGCTGGCCTTGCTCTATCGCGGCTATCACCATCATCGGTTCGGCGAGCAACCGCCCGGCGAGCCCCCGGTGACCACCGAACGGATTCCGATTTTCTCGGTGACCGACGGCGTGCCGAGCGTGATCTATATCCGGGGCTATATCGATCTGGCGGTCGAGGAAGGCCATGTTTCCCTGAGCGACGATGAACTGCGGGCCCTGGACACGCTCGACGAGATTTCGAACCGCCCCGAGGTGCGCTTGAACTTCATCCAAGCGCCGGGTGAAATCGTGCTTACCAACAACTGTTTGTTGTTGCACACCCGGACCGCCTTCGAGGACTCTGATGATCCCGCGATGAAGCGTTTGTTGCTCCGGCTTTGGTTGCGCGAGGACGACCGTCCGATGGCACCCGGTGTCTTGCTTCACAAGGGGCGGGCCGGTATCGAGAAACGCGTCGGCAAAGGCACCTATTACCAGGGCCAAACCGCGGCTTCTTGAAGCGGCGAGACGATGCGCGGCATTCGTGATGGCGCGCCGTCGAAGATTGCGTCGGCCCCGGTGGTCGGTTTATTGTCCGGTAACACTGTCGGAGCCGGTCCTAGATGATTTCTCGTCCCGCCATAATCGGCGTCGTCGGCGCCATTGTTGTCCTAGCGGCGGTTTTGCTGAACTACTTCATTTCCGAGGATGCTCCAACGGAGACCGCGACCGCCACGTCGCCGTCGGGGACGACCGGTGGCGAGGGGAGCGCCAAACCGGCGGATCGCAAGACCGAGAGCGCGGCTCCGGCCTCCTCCGCCAAGTCCCAACCAGATGCCGAACCCGAGGACAAGACGACGGCGAAACCGGTATTCGACGTGGTTCGCGTCGACCCCGACGGCAACACGGTCATCGCGGGCCGTTCGACACCCAACAGCAAGGTTCGGATTCGCGACGGCGGCAAGACTATTGGCGAAGTCACCTCGGACGGACGTGGCGATTGGGTGTTCGTTCCGGAAAAGCGATTAGAGCCGGGGAGCCGCATGCTGACCTTGTCAATTGTCAAGGACGGGCAGAAGGTGTCGGAGTCCGAGGACGCCGTGGTTCTGGTTATCCCGGAGCCGGGCAAGAACATCGCGGGCGCGAATGCCGCCGGAGAAAACGGCGAGGATCGTACGCCCTTGGCCATGGTTGTTCCGCGGGATCAGGCCTCGACCGCGCCGACCCGCGTGATTCAGGCGCCGAAGGCCGCGGATTCCTCCACCACCGCCGAGACCAAGAACGACACGCCAACCGTTCGCTCCTTCCCCGAGCCTGAAGCCAAATCCGGCGACGAGGCCAAGGCCTCGGCGAGCGGCGACCCGGGCGTGCCGGTGACGCTGGACACGGTCGACTATGACGACAAGGGCGATGTGGTTTTCAGTGGCCGCGGCAAGGCCGGGGATCAGGTTCAGGTTTACGTGGACAACAAACTGGTCGGAAGCGCCAACACGGGCGCGGACGGGCGGTGGACCTTGAAACCGACGGAGCGTGTTGAGCCCGGCGAGCATGACATTCGCGTCGATAAGGTCACCGAGGCCGGCAAGGTGCTGGCCCGGATCGAGTTGCCGTTCGTGCGGGCCAAACCATTTAGCGGCTTGCCGGATCAGACCCTGGTAATCATTCAACCGGGCAACAATCTATGGCGTATCGCGTCGCGGGTTTACGGCAATGGTCTGCGGTACACCGATATCTTTCAGGCGAATGCCGATCAGATCAGAAACCCTGATCTAATCTATCCAGGACAAGTCTTCGGACTGCCGAAGACCAACTGACGTGCCGATCCCAATACCCGTCCCAACCGGAACAAGTGTGAGTGATGGCTTCCAAGCAAACCGACAATGACGGACTGTTGAGCGGGATTCTGGTCCCGGTGGCGCGCGAGGGCTGGCCGTTCATCGGGGTCTTCGCGGGTGTTTCGGTGCTGCTCTTCATGGTGGCGGAACCGCTCGGATACGTGGGGGCGATCCTGACGCTGTGGTGCGTTTACTTCTTTCGCAATCCCGACAGGGTGACGCCAAGCCGGGAAGGTCTAGTGATCACGCCGGCCGACGGCGTCGTGCAATTGATCGTCGACAAAGCGCCACCGAAACAGCTCGAGATGGGGGACACGCCTGTTACCCGGATCAGCGTGTTCATGAATGTCTTCGACTGTCACGTGAATCGGATCCCCTGTGACGGCAGGATCGGTAAGCTCTCCTATATTCCCGGACGCTTCGTGAACGCGGCTCTCGATAAGGCAAGCGAGGAGAATGAGCGGCAGATGCTCCGGATAGATCGACCCGACGGCAAGCAGGTGGCGGCGGTTCAGATCGCCGGCCTCGTCGCGCGGCGGATCATCTGCTACCTCCAGGACGACCAGACGGTACACGCGGGTGAGCGGTTCGGACTGATCCGTTTCGGCAGTCGCGTCGATGTGTATTTGCCGCCCGGCGTCGCCTCTCAGGTGGTGGTGGGACAGCGCTGTATCGCCGGCGAGACCGTGCTGGCGGATCTTCTCTCGGGCGAGCCGTCTCGCGCCGGCGAGGTTCGCTGAAGCGCCTATAACCGCGAGGTAACCTCATGCTTTCGACAAGTCGCAAGCGCCGCTTCAAGGTCGTATCGCTCAGCACGCTGATCCCGAACCTGATCACCGTGATGGCTTTGTGTTCCGGATTGAGCGGTATTCGCTTCGCCTTGCAGGAGCGCTGGGAGTTCGCCGTGGGCGCGATCGCGCTGGCGGCCGTGCTTGATACGCTGGACGGCCGCATGGCGCGGCTTCTGAACGGGCAAAGCAAGTTTGGCGCGGAACTGGATTCTCTCGCCGATTTCATCAGTTTCGGGGTATCTCCGGCCGTGATTTTGTTTCTCTGGACGACCCAGGACGTCAAGGGATTCGGCTGGATGTGCGCGCTGTTCTTCGCGACCTGCATGGCGCTGCGGTTGGCGCGCTTCAATACCAAGCTTGATGAGGTTGACCCGCCACCCTTCGCCAATAGGTTCTTTACCGGCGTGCCCGCGCCAGCGGCGGCGGGCCTGGGCTGCTTGCCCCTGATCCTTAGCTTCGTCGTGGGCGAGGGCGTGGTATCGCAACCGATCTTCGTGGCGGTTTGGATGGTCCTGATCGGGCTTATGATGGTCAGCAGTATCCCAACCTATTCCTTCAAGGGCACCCGGTTGCCACAGAAGCTGATGTTGCCGCTTCTGGTGATCGCCGGCCTGGTGATCGCCGGATTTTTGAGTGAGCCGTGGATGACCCTCGGAGGCATCATCATCGCCTACCTCGTCACCATTCCGCTCAGTTACCGCGGCTATCGACGTTTGATGGCCATGCACCTGGCGACCGCCGGAGAGGGCGGGGCGGATTCCGATGAAGAGGCAGCGCCCTGAGACGGCGGGTTGATCCTGTTTTCTTGAGATTACCCGGAGTTCTTTTGGTCACGCGTGGGTGACACAGTCCGCGTTCAATCAGGACCCACCATGGTCGGGTTCCGCGAAACGAGCCAGGATTTCATCTCGTGGCAGCACCCATGACGGCTCCAGCAGTTGCGCCACCCGAACGGCCTGACGGTGGATGACCGGGTCCGCGTCGATGGCTTTTCGAAGTGCCTTCCGGAACCGATGATAGGGCTCGAAGTTACCGGGTAACTCCCCCCAGGTCCTTGGATAGAGATGATCCGCGTAGGCCCCCGCGGTCCAGGCTTTTTGGCTGACATCGGTAACCGCTGGAATGTAGTCGCCCGCCAGACCCGCCAGGTCCAGGCTCCCGCCGGCGTTGATACGCCGTTCCAGCATGTCTCCAAGTATCTCGGCGTGGACAGCCGCGACCGTCATTCCCTGGGCGAGCAGCGGGTTAAACGTCCCGATAACGTCGCCCAGGGGGAGCAATCCCGTGGGATACCTTGGCATCCGGCTGAAGAACCGGACCTTGGACTCGGGAATGTTAAACCGACGGGCCTTGCTCGCCGGAACAGCGTGACGGATCCGATTGAAAATTTCCGGCGATTCAAGCCCATCCAGAAACGCGAGACAGTCCGGCACGGTTGTCGGCGGTCGATCATCGAAACGGGTGACCATGCTTAGAAGCCAACGGTCTCCCTCGATCGAGACCACCGTCGCGCCCCGGACCTTGTCCGGCGCCGTGGCTCTCAGCACCAGGCACCACGGCTCGCCTCGCCAGCGTTCCGGGACATGGAAGAGGATGGTCGAGTAATGTAGGTCAATCCCGGTCGAGACCGACGGCGCCTGGCCGAAACCCTCTCGCGCGAGCCAGTCGGGAATCGGGCTGCCCCGTCCCATGGCGTCAATGACCAGATCGGCGGATAGATCCTCCCGGCCATCCCCCTCGATGATGACGCCGCTCACAACGCCGCTTTCGTTAAAGGTCAGGCCACGGAAACGCCTGCGCGGATGGAGTGCCACATTGCCGTTCGCCAGCAACCGTTGACGGATCACTTGTTCGAACAGGGCTCGGGTTTGGCTGGAAAGCGTGATGCCGAGGTCCCGGCGTGGATGCCAGCCGCCGCCCTCGAAAACCCTGAAGTCCAAGCCCACGCGCAGGGTCGTGCCGCCGGCTTCCGCCAGGCTTTCGCGAAAGCCGGGTAGGATGCTCTCGATGGCGAGCTCCCCGCGTTTCATCACCGCGTGAACTTGTGGGCCCTGGGGAACCCCGATCCTGGGCATGGGCGTGTCGGGTATCTGGTCGCGATCGAGTACCACCACATGCTCGAAAGCGCGGGAAAGCGCGCCGGCCGCGAGCAGGCCGCCGATTCCGGCTCCTAGGACGATCGCGCTACGCATGCCGTATCCGCGGCGCTGGGGTTAACGCGCGTCTTGGACGAGGAACTCCATCCCCGCCTTGGAGCCCACCCATAGGCCCGCCTTGGCTTTGCGAAGGCTGATCAGCAGGTCTCCGACCGAGACATCAGCCCAATCCCCGCGCAGTCGCACGACGGTGCCCGGCATGGTCTTGTCCGTATCCGTGCAAGTCACGGTCACCGTATCGTCTAGGCGCATGGGGCATCCCAGTTTCAGTGAAATTGAGCCATCGGAGGCCACCGCCGAGTGTCCCAGGCGTTGCCTAGAACGGCAACCAAGAATGTTCGGCGCCATAGTGCAGGTATCCGACATTCGCGCCGGTGCGTAGGCCGACACCCGTGCGGATCGGCGCCAGCACGACCTTGCTAGATTGCTGGTAACTGACACCGAGGCCGGCAACGAAATAGAAACTGCCCTCCACGGCGGGGAATCTTTGGAACAATTGCGCGTCCTCCTCCAGTCCGTAGACCAGGGTGAAGACTTTTGACGCGTTTCCGCCGACATCCCAGCCGATTGACGGTCCCTGCCAGAATACCTTGCGCGAGGCCGTTGATTTGCGATTCAAGTCGCCCTTGCCGTAACGCAGGCCAATGCCGATCGCGCCGCTGACCTCCTCGCCCGCGATATAGCCGTTGGGCCGCCCTAGATCGTTGAAAACCTTTTCGATCGCCTTGGCGAGACCTTCGGTGGTATCACCGAAGAAACCCTCGGCCTTGGCCGCGATCTCCTCGGGCGTGTAGGTGTTGTCTTGCGCCAGTAGTGCGCCGTGCGGGAACACCAGCAACGCCGCCAGGCAAACAATCCGAACCAGGTATCCTTGAATTCCACGCATTGCCCGCTCGCTGAATGGTCCGTGCCGAGAAGCAAGCAAATCACGTGGGCGGTTCAGGGTCAAATCCAGCTCGGTCGAGGCTTGGCGACCTCTCCTGGATGGCTTGCGATCGTGCGGCCGCGAAACCCGTCGGGCTGATGAATTTTTATTCGCCCTGGACTTGTCGCCGGGCCAACGCGGCTTATATATATCGGACCGACATATATTGCGCCGAAATATAGATCGGCGGTGGAATCCGTCATGGACGTCAAAACGCTGTGCCTCGCCGTGCTCTCGAAGAGCGAGGCGAGTGGCTATGAGATCAAGAAGGCTTTCGAGGAAGGTCCCTTCGCGCATTTTCAAACCGCTTCCTTCGGCGCCATCTATCCAGCGCTCGCGCGGCTTGCCGACGAAGGAATGGTGACGCTAACCGAGCACGCCCAGGACGGTAAGCCTGATAAGAAGCTGTATCGACTGACGGCCGCCGGCCGAGAGGCGCTGTTCGCGACCCTGGAGCTCATTCCCGGGCCGGATCAAATCCGCTCGGACTTGCTTTTTCTTCTGTTCTTCGCGGAGCATTTGCCGCCGCGCCGTATCGACGCGCTTATTGACGCGCGCATCGCTTACTTCAGGGGCGCCCTGGCGCATATGAACGAATTGGACGCGCAGGGTCCTTGCGATATTGGCCATGGTTTCGTGCGCGGCTTTGGTCGCGCCGTTTATCAGGCCGCCGCGGACTATTTAGAGACCAATCGAGCCCGATTGGTCTCCGACGTGTCCGCGCTGAACCGCAATGCCGCGGATTGATGAAATGACGCAAACCCGCCCAAGCCGAAGGCAAAATCGATGAAAATCAGAGGTTCGATCATCACGGCAAGCATCCTGGCCCTGGCCGTCGGGGGCTGGATCCTTTCGGGACAATTGGGCGACGCGCCGCCGACGCAAGCCGCCGAGCGCCAAACGGCGGCGGCGACAAAGAAGGAGCGCGCTCCGACCGCGGTACGAACCCGTCGGATCGCCGCCGAGGAGTATGCCTCGGTGATTCTGGTTACCGGCCAGACCGAGGCATCCCGACAAATCACCATTCGCTCGCAACTCGACGGGCGGGTGAAGCTGGTCGGGGCGAAAGAAGGTCAGGGCGTCAAGCGCGGCCAGATGCTCATGACATTCGACGAAGAGGATTGGCCTGCCCGCGTCGAGGAAGCCGAGGCAAGGGTCAAGCAACGTGAACTTGAGCACGACGCGGCCAAGAAATTGGCGAAGAAGGGTTTCCAGGCGCAGACCAGACTCGCGGAGGCTTTCGCGAATCTCCAGGCGTCGAAGAGACAACTCACCCGAATGCTGACCGATCTTCGAAACACGGTGATCTTCGCGCCGTTCGACGCCGTTTTGAATGAACGCCATGTCGAAATCGGCGACGTGCTACGCAAGGGCGACGAGATCGCCGAGCTGATTGACCTGGACCCGATCCTGGTTACCGCGCATGTTTCCGAGCGCGACTATCTGAACTTGGAGCTTGGCCAGGCCGCGCGGGCCAAACTGGCCGACGGCTCGGAATTTCCAGGCGTCGTCCGATTTGTCTCGTCCTCGGCCGACCCGAACACGCGAACCTTCAGGGTTGAGCTGGAGATACCGAACCCGGGCGCAACGCTGGTGGCCGGGGTCACCGCCGAATTGGCCCTGCCGCTGCCGCCGATACCCGCGCATCGCATCTCCGCCGCGCTGTTCACCTTGGATTCGGAAGGGCGCCTGGGTCTGAAGACCGTGGACGAAGCCAATACCGTTGTCTTTCAGCCCGTGCGTATCGTCGGTGGAACCGAGCGGGAGGTTTTCGTGACCGGACTGCCAGCGGTGGCCAATGTGATCACCGTCGGCCAGGACTTCGTGATCGCCGGCGAGAAGGTCGCGCCGGTGCCCGAGAAAAACACGCCCGGAGCCTCGTCGTGAACACGATCATCAATGCCGCGCTGTCACGGTCGCGCACCACGCTATCGGCGTTGCTGCTGATCCTGATCGCCGGGACCGTGGCGTATATTGATATCCCCAAGGAATCCGACCCGGACGTTAATATTCCGATTGTCTACGTCCAGATGCACCACGACGGCATTTCGCCCGAGGACGCCGAGCGAATGCTGCTGCGCCCGATGGAAACCGAGCTTCGCGGCATCGAGGGCGTGAAGGAGATGCGCGCCAACGGTTATGAAGGCGGCGCCAGCGTGGTGCTTGAGTTCGATGCCGGCTTCGACGCCGACAAGGCTTTGACGGACGTGCGGGAGAAGGTGGATCTGGCACAACCCGACCTGCCCGATGACACCGACGAGCCGACGGTTCACGAGGTCAATGTCAGTCTGTTCCCGGTTCTGGTGGTGACTCTATCAGGCGATATTCCCGAGCAAAAACTGCTGCATCTGGCGCGCGGCCTTAGGGATCGGATCGAAGGCATCGGCACGGTTCTGGAAGCCAAGCTCACCGGGAACCGCGAGGAGTTGATCGAGGTCGTTGTCGATCCCCTACGCATGGACAGTTACGGCATCGATTCCGTCGCGGTGCTGCAAACCGTCGCGCGCTCCAACATGCTGGTGGCGGCGGGTACCATGGATACCGGCAACGGCCGCTTCCCGATCAAGGTTCCGGGGTTGTACGAGAACCTTCAGGATATCCTGACCCAGCCGATCAAGGTTGATGGCGACGCAGTGGTGACGATCGGCGACATCGCCTACGTCCAACGTACTTTCAAGGACCGCGATTCCGTTGCTCGCTTGTCTGGAGAAGCGTCAATAGGCTTGGAAATCTCCAAGCGGACCGGCGAGAACATCATCGAGACCATAGAGAAGGTTCGTGACGTGGTCGCCGATGCCTCGAGTGACTGGCCGGAGGGCGTAAGGGTCACCTTCTCCCAGGACCGCTCGACCAATATCCGACGGATGCTGACGGATCTTCAGAACAACGTCCTAAGCGCCGTGCTGCTGGTCATGGTGGTGATCGTCGGCGCGCTGGGCTGGCGCTCCGGCGTGCTGGTGGGGGTGGCGATCCCCGGCTCGTTCCTGCTCGGTATTCTCGTGCTCTCTATGCTTGGGCTGACGATCAATATCGTCGTGCTCTTCAGTCTCATCCTCGCGGTCGGCATGCTGGTCGACGGCGCGATCGTCGTGACCGAGTTCGCCGACCGAAAGATGGCCGAGGGCGCGCCGCGCCTGCAGGCCTATGGTGACGCGGCCAAACGCATGGCCTGGCCGATCACCGCGTCGACGGCGACCACCCTGGCCGCCTTCATGCCGCTGATATTCTGGCCGGGCGTCGTCGGCGAATTCATGAAGTTCCTGCCGATCACCCTTGTCGCGACCTTGTCCGCATCGCTTCTTATGGCGTTGCTTTTCGTGCCGGCCTTGGGCGCGCGGATCGGCAGGCCAGGCGCGCAGGACCCTGATGCCGCCCGCAATCTAGCGCTCGCGGAAAACGGTGATCTTGCCGAGATTTCGGGCGCGACCGGGCTCTACATTCGGCTGCTGCGCCGGGCGCTGCGTCATCCCGGCAAGATCCTGATCGGCGCCTTCGCGATGCTGATCGGCGTTCAATATCTCTACGCGGTGGCGGGCAACGGCGTGCAGTTCTTTCCCGAGGTCGAACCGGAGAACGCCAAGATCTATGTGCATGCCCGAGGCAATCTCTCCACGGATGAGAAAGCCGCGCTGGTGATGGACGTTGAACGCGAGGTGCTGGCGCTTGACGAGTTCAAGTCGGTCTATACCTTCGTCGGCAAGACCGATGGCGGCGGCCAGGATATCGCCGAGGATGTCATCGGCTCAATCCTGCTCGAATTCAAGGACTGGCAAGAACGCCGTCCCGCCCAGGAGACCTTGGACAAGATCGTCGAACGCGCGTCGCGCTACGCGGGGATCGTCGTCGAGCCGGCCAAGGACAAGGCCGGCCCGCCAACCGGAAAACCCCTGCAGATCCAGGTTCGGTCCGATCACCCCGACGATCTCGTGCAAACCGTCGCGCTTATCCGTGAGCATTTCGATGGAATGAAGGGGCTGGCGAATATCGAGGATGATCGAGATATCCCGGGCATTGAGTGGCGCCTCAAGGTCGACCGCGCGCAGGCCGCGAAATTCGGCACCGATGTCGCCTTGGTCGGAAACTACGTCCAACTCGTGACCAAGGGGTTGAAGATCACGGAGTATCGACCCGACGATAGCGACGAGGAAATCGATGTCGTGGTCCGCTATCCCGAGGCCTACCGCAAGCTTGACCAACTGCAACGCATCAGGATTCTGACGGAAAAGGGACTGGTTCCGATCTCCGGCTTTATCGATTGGTCGCCGGAGCCCAAGGTCGGCACGATCAAGCGCGTCGACGCCAGCCGGGTGATGACGGTGAAAGCGGACGTTCAGCCGGGGGTGCTGCCGGACGCCAAGGCCCGCGAGTTGCGGGAATGGCTTGCGACCATCGAGTTGCCGGAAACCGTCGAGGTGGTGTTCAAGGGCGAGGACGAGGAGCAGGCGGAGGCCCAGGCCTTCCTGATGAAGGCCTTCGGTGTCGCGCTGTTCGTGATGGCGATCATCCTGGTGACCCAGTTCAACAGTTTCTACAGCGCGTTCCTGATCCTCTCGGCCGTGATCATGTCCACCATCGGCGTGATGCTCGGCCTGATGATCACCGGAAAGCCCTTCGGTATCGTGATGACGGGCGTCGGCGTAATCGCCCTGGCGGGGATCGTGGTGAACAACAATATCGTTCTGATCGACACGTTCGATCACATGAAGAAACGGTCGAGCGACGCCATGGACGCGGTCCTGCGCACCGGCGCCCAGCGCTTGCGGCCGGTTCTGCTGACCACGGTCACGACGATCCTCGGCCTCTTGCCGATGGTCTTTCAGGTCAATATCGATTTCGTGACCCGAGAGATCACCCATGGCGCGCCGTCGACCCAGTGGTGGGTTTCGCTGGCCAGCGCGATTGTCTTCGGCCTTGGCTTCGCCAGCATCCTGACCTTGCTCGTCACGCCCTGCGCGTTGATGGTACGCGAGAACCTCTCGACTTGGAGAGCCGGTCGGCGAGCCGGGAGAGGGGGCTCGGAAGCGGTGCCGGCGGAGTAATGGTGGGAGTGCGTGCGTCTCCATGCGACCGCGCATCGGCGCGGAGCCGGGTTACCCTACCCCGAGAAACGCATCGTCACCTGGCCGAGCACCCCGTAATCGACCACGATCCTGTCGCCGGCCGTGACCGGGAGCGGCACGGCGCAGGTGCCGGTCGTCACCACCGCCCCGGCCCGCAGGGTCATGCCGTATCGTGAGAGTTCATTGGCGATCCAGGTGAGCGCGACCCTCGGGTCTCCCAATACATTCGCGCCGATGCCTTCATGGGTGATGCCCCCCTCCACCATCGCGTTAACCTTGTGGGTCACCAGATCTATGTCCCGCCATGCCTCGGGCATTGCCGCGCCGAGGACGAAATCATGGGTACAGGCATTGTCCGCGATAAGCTGGGCCGCGCCGGCCCGTTCGAACGGCTCAAAGCGCGAGTCGGGGATTTCGATCGCCGGGTGCAGCGAGGCGACGGCGCCCAGGACCTCCTCGACCCGATAGTCGGCCTCGCGTGGGCCGAGGTCTCGGGCCATGCGAAAAGCGAATTCGGGCTCGGCGACGGCCATTCTGTTGTGACCGAAATCAAGCGTCGCGCCGTCCTCGAAGACATGCTCGGCCAATAGACGGCCGGCCAACGGCCCGTCGACGCCGATATGCTTTTGGCCCGCCTCGCTGGTGGCCGCGATTTTCCAGCCGACCGGCGCCGCGGCGCTAAAGGACTCGTAATGTGCTTGGATCGCGTAGGCCTCGCGTCGGTCCGTCGGGCGCAGATCCGTCGGCAGTGACGAGATGACCTTGCCGTCCCGCCAACAGTTCCAGATAAGTTCGGCGGCGCGTCTTGATTGTGTCTCGTCAAGCATCGGATCCTACCAGACCTCGCCATGGGGGCGAATTTCGACATTGAAGCTCCAGGCGCCCCTGGGCTGATGGGCGATGTGATACACCTCGCCGGCGATTTCCTCGGGCTTGATGAAATAGTCGTCGGGTTTGTCCGGTTGTCGCTTGCGGGTCCAGCGCAGATCGATCACCGCGTCGATGGTCACATAGGCCACGTGCACGCCCTTGGGACCGGCGTCGCGGGCGATGGACTCCGCCAAGATGCGCTGGGCGGCCTTCGACGGCGCGAAACCGGCATAGCCGCCCCGACCGCGGTGCGCGGCGGTATTGCCGGTGCAGATGAGGGCGCCGCCGCCTGCCTCGATCATCGCCGGCGCGGTGAGGCGGGCCAGGTGTAGCAAGGCCATGGTGTTGACCTTGAAGTTCGCCTCCAGGGCCTCGGGATCGACCTCGAGAAAGTTGCCCCAGGCTCCGGCGACCGCGTTGTGGATCACCACCGAGGGCGCTCCGAGATCCCGCGTGACATCGGCGACGGCGCGCGCCAAGGCTTCGGTATCGGTTACATCGCAGGGATAGGCATGGGTGTGCTCGATCTCGCTGGCCAGGGTTTCCAGTCGGTCGGCCCGGCGCGCCAACATCGCGACCTCATAGCCTTCGGCGGCGAATTTACGCGTGATCGCCGCGCCGGTGCCCCATCCGACACCGGTAACAAGGCAGGTTTTCCTCGCCATTCATGCTGCTCCTCGTAATCCTTGACGCGATTGTAGCAGCAGCGACCTCATGGGGAATGGCGCGGTCGGCGGCGATCTCAACCTTGATGGAACCCGACGAGATCGTGAACGGATGGCCCCGACGCCGCCGTGGGCTCTATACTTTGCCGGGGATACTCTGTTGGAGGGCTTGGTGATGGTGGACATGAGCGGGAAAGTGGTGATCGTCACCGGTGGCGCTGGCGGATTTGGGCGCGCGTTTACCAAGGCGTTTCTCGATGCCGGGGCCAAGGTCGCGGCTTTTGACGTCGTCGAGGAAGGCCTTGCGAGCCTGCGGGAAGAGCACCGGGGGGTGAACGAGGACCGGCTGATGACCGAGAAGGTCGATATCGCCGATTTCGCCAGTTGTCAGGCGGCGGTGGACCGGGTTGCCGAGCGCTTTGGCGGTGTGACCGTGCTCATCAACAATGCCGGCCTCGGCATGGGGTCGGTCAGGGACAGCCATCATATCGAATTGATCGGCATTGACGAGGTCACCCCGGAAATCTGGAACCAGATGGTCGGCGTCAACCTTACCGGTCCCTGGAACATGACCAAGGCCTCGATCGGTTATCTTAGAGAAGCGGAGCGTGCCCGGGTTATCAACGTGACGACCAGCTTCTTCACCATGCTGAGGGGTAAATTTCAGCCCTATGGCCCATCGAAATCGGGTTTCGAGGCGATGAGCGCGAGCCATGCCGCGGAGTTCGAGGAAGAGGGGATCATGGTCAATGTCGTGGTCCCCGGCGGCCCCGCGGACACGCCCATGGTGCCCGATGGCGCTGGCTTTGATCGCGCGGACCTGGTGCAGCCCGCCAACATGACCTATCCGGCGCTGTGGCTTTGCTCCCCGGAGGGTGACGGAATGACCGGCAATCGCTATATCGCGGGCCGCTGGGATCCTGAAAAATCCATCGACGAGAATCGGGCGGCCACCGAGTCTCCGATCGGCTGGCCGGATCTGGCGGGCGACCCGGTGTGGCCGGGCGGCAAGCCGGACGCATGACGCGCGGGTTTGGCTAAAACCATTTAAGCAGTTTCATGATCGCGAGTTCCACCGCGATCAGCGTCGCCATGCCGGCGACCACGATGGCGAAAGCGCCGGCGCTATCCGCGCCGGGTATGCCGCCGACATTGATGCCCAACAAGCCGGTGATGAAGCTCAGGGGCACGAACACGGCGGCGACCAGAGAGAGGATATAGGTGTTGCGCGCCTGGCGTGCCTCGCTTTCGGCGCGGATTTGCTGGTACAGCAACTCGGCGCGTTCATTCATGAGATCCAGATCCTCGACCAGGCGCAGTACCTCGTTGGTGCGCTCACCCAATTGCTGGCGAAGGTCATCGCCAAACCAGTCGGGGTCGAGAACCTGCAAGCTACTGACCGCTTGATATTGCGGGCGGACGTACCGCCGCATCAGGTTCACGCGGCGCCGCAAGCTCCGCAGCTCCATCTGATCATCCGGCAATAGTTTCTCCCGAGCCTCCATGCGGTCGAGGACCTCGTTGATCTCGTCTTCGCGGGTCGACAGGCGATCGGAAAGCCCTTGGATGATCGCCAGAATGAGCTCCGCGCTGCCACGGGGGCCGCCTCCCGCCAGCAGCGCCTCGCGTTGCTCCTGAACTGCCATGATCCGATAGCGTCTGGAACTGACCACCATGTTGTCCCGCGCGGCGATCCGTACCGAGATCAGTTCCTGGTCCACCGCGGGATTGAGGTTGACACCGCGCAACACGATCATCGTGAAATCATCGATGTGCCAGGATCGCGGCCGCGTCTGCTCGGTGTTCAGCGCCCGGATGGCGAGGGGCGAGAAACCCAGCGCGGTCAGCAATGGCTCCGCCCCGCTATCGGAGCGATCGAGATGAATCCAGCGCCAGTGGCCGTCCGGCACCGGAGCGATCACGTTTTCGGCGTCCAGCCAGATGATTTCCTCATCGCGGGTGACGTCGACCGCGAAAACGATGGAACTCTCCATGACGATCCTTCCCAGAGGGTCGCGCGCGCTATTCATCACCTGCTTGTCGCTTCTTGAGCTTGCGCGAGGGCGCGCGTCACCGCAGGTTTAGCAAAGAACTTATACGGGAGAACGGATCATGGCGAGCGATCGGGAAACGGTATTGGTAACCGGCGCCGGAAGCGGAATTGGGCGGGCGACGGCGATCGCCATGGCCGAGGCGGGCAAGAACGTGGTCTGCGCCGATATCAACAAGGAGGCGGCGGAGGTCGTCGCCGCGACCGCGCGTCAGCACGGTGTCGACGCCACGGCTCTCCAGGCGGATGTCGGCGATGTCGGCGAGATCGACAAGATGATCGAGGATGTCATGGAGGCTTATGGCCGCCTCGACGTGATCGTCAACAATGCCGGCGTCACCCGCGCCGCCTATATCATGGACCTGACCGAGCAGGACTGGGACTGGATGCATCGGGTCAACGCCAAGGGCGTTTTCTTCTGCCTCCAGGGCGCGGCGCGGCGGATGATCGAGCAGGGCGGTGGACGGATCATCAACATCGCCTCGATCGCGGGCCGCGGGTTCCACGGAACCTCCAACGCCGCTTACGCCGCCAGCAAGGGCGCGGTGATCAGTTTGACCAAGACCGCGTCCCAGCAGCTGGCCAAGCACAACATCACCGTGAACGCCATTTGCCCCGGGGTGACCCGGACCGAGATCGTCAACGGATTGGTTGCCTCGCGCGCTCAAGCGGCGGGGATCTCGGAAGAGGATATGCTCGCGGAAACCGTCAAGGACGTGCCGCTCGGACGCGCCAACGAACCGGAAGATATCGCCGTGATGGCGGTGTTCCTGTCATCGCCCGGCGCGCGCAACATCACCGGGCAATGCTACAACGTGGATGGCGGCTTGATCACCAGTTAACAGCCGATGGTCAGGAACGCAGCGCTTCCTCCGGCGCGACATAGGCCATGCCGTGGGCCTCGGCGACGGCCTTGTAGTTCACCGCGCCGGCATGGACGTTTAGCCCGGCCCGCAGATGCTCGTCCTGATCCAGCGCCACCCGCCAGCCCTTGTTCGCGATCGCCAGGGTAAAGGGAAGCGTGGCGTTGTTGAGCGCGAAGGTACTGGTTCGCGCGACGCCGCCGGGCATGTTCGCGACACAATAGTGCACGACCTCGTCGACCTCGTAGGTGGAGTCGGCATGGGTGGTGGCGCGGGAAGTCTCGAAACAGCCGCCTTGGTCGATCGCCACGTCCACGAGGACCGAGCCGCGGCGCATCCGCGAGACCATGTCGCGGGTCACCAGACGCGGCGCCGCCGCGCCGGGGATCAGCACCGCGCCGATCACCAGATCGGCATCAAGGACGTATTCCTCGACCGCGTCGATGGTCGAGTAGATCGTGTTCAGGGTCGACCCGAACTGCATGTCCAATTCGTTCAGCCGCTTCAACGAGCGGTCCAGCACCGTCACCCTGGCTTCCAGACCCATGGCCATGCGCGCCGCGTTGGTGCCGACCACTCCGCCGCCTAGGATGACGACCTTGCCCGTGGCAACCCCGGGGACGCCTCCCAGCAGCACGCCCGAGCCGCCCTGGGCTTTTTCCAGGCAATGCGCTCCCGCCTGGATCGACATCCGCCCGGCGACCTCGCTCATCGGCGCCAAGAGGGGAAGGCCGCCGCGGGCATCGGTCACCGTCTCGTAGGCGATCGCGGTACAGCCGCTTTCGACCAATCCCTTGGTCTGCGGCAGGTCCGGGGCGAGGTGCAGATAGGTGAACAGGATCTGCCCCTCGCGTAGCCGGGCGATCTCCTCGGCTTGCGGTTCCTTCACCTTGACGACCATGTCGGCTTCGGCGAACACGGCATCGGCATCGGGTGCGATGGTCGCGCCGGCGGCGGTATAGGCATCGTCATCCAACCCGATTCCAAACCCGGCATGGGTTTCGACCATCACCTCATGGCCATGGTGCACCAGTTCCCGCACTCCCGCCGGCACCAGGCCGACACGATACTCATGGTTCTTGATCTCACGAGGCACACCGATACGCATGACTTGCTCCCAAATTGTCTAGGCGCCAGTTTGTTCGGCTCACAGGTTGATCCTCTCGAACGCCGCAGACAATCCCCTTTCAGTCGGGGCAGCCATGCGTCAAACACGACCCGCCCGTGTCGTGTTCATGACTAAACGTGAACAGAGCATTTTTTACAGAGACACTGGCGCGCCGCGACAGCTGCTGGTAATCACGAGACATGATGAAAACACTGCTCATCGCGAACCGGGGCGAGATCGCCCGACGGGTCGCCCGCACCGCCAAGTCGATGGGAATCCGGACCGTGGCGGTCTTCTCCGAGGCTGACTCGGACGCGATGCATGTCGAGGATTGCGATACCGCCATCGCCATCGGTCCGGCACCGGCGACGGAGTCCTATCTGCGAGGCGATAGGATTATCGAGGCGGCTCGCGAGGCCGGAGCTGACGCGATCCATCCGGGTTACGGGTTTCTGTCCGAGAATGCCGGCTTCGCGCGCGCCTGCGTCGAGGCGGGGCTGATCTTTGTCGGCCCGCCCGCGGCGGCGATTGAGGCCATGGGGTCCAAGGCCGAGGCCAAGGCGTTGATGGAAGGCGCCGGCGTGCCCCTGGTGTCCGGCTACCACGGCGCGGGTCAGGACGTCGCGACCTTGACGGCGGAAGCGGCGCGTATTGGCTACCCGGTCCTACTCAAGGCAAGCGCCGGCGGCGGTGGCCGCGGGATGCGGGTGGTCGAGGCGCCGGAAGATCTGGAGGCGGCCATCGCCGCCGCCAAGCGCGAGTCGGCCGGGGCCTTCGGCGACGACCGGCTTTTGATCGAGAAATATCTGACCCGGCCGCGGCATATCGAGGTTCAGGTCTTCGCCGATAGCCAAGGCAACGCTGTTCACCTGTTCGAGCGGGATTGCTCGGTCCAACGGCGCCACCAGAAAGTCCTCGAGGAGGCGCCCGCGCCCAATCTCGACCCCGCGACCCGCGCCGCCATGGGCGAGGCGGCGGTGGCGGCGGCCAAGGCCATCGGCTATGTCGGCGCCGGGACGGTCGAGTTCATCATGGACGCGACCGGCTTCTATTTCATGGAGATGAACACCCGCCTCCAGGTTGAACACCCGGTGACCGAGATGATCACTGGCCTGGATCTGGTGGAGTGGCAGCTCCTGGTTGCCAGCGGCGCCCCCTTGCCGCGCGCTCAAGACGAGATCTCCGAGACCGGTCACGCCTTCGAGGCCCGTCTCTATGCCGAGGATCCGGTGGAGTTCCGTCCCCGTACCGGACGCATCGGCCATCTCCGCTTTCCGGACGCGCCGGCGCGGGTGGATACCGGGGTGCGGGCCGGCGATACGGTCTCCATCCACTATGACCCGATGATCGCCAAGCTGATCGTCCATGGCCGCGACCGGGGCGAGGCGTTGGGCCGCATGGCCGCCGCCTTGGCCGCGACCGAAGTCGGCGGTCTGATCACCAATCAGCCCTTTCTGGCGCGTCTCGTGGCCCATCCGGCCTTTGCCGCGGCCGATGTTCATACCGGCTTCATCGATGAGCACGCCGCTGATTTGATACCCGAGCCCGCCGGCCCCGACGATCGGGCCCTGGCGTTGCTCTCCCTGGCCGCGTTGATTCGGGATGAACGGCAATCCGTGGCCAAGGCGGCGCGCTCAAACGATCCGGGCTCCCCCTGGCACGCGGTTGGTGGTTGGCGTTTGAATGAACCGCGCTCGCGTTCGCTGGTTTTCCAGATCGAGGACGCGCGGCATGTCTCGGTGCTCGAAGCGATCGGTGACGGTTATCGCTTGGTCTCGAGCGACCAAGCCCCGATTGTGCACGGCGACATCGACTCCGATGGCCGCATGAACGCGTCGATCGACGGCGCCAGGCTTTCGGTCTCCCTGGCTTTCGACGGCGCCGAGATCACGGTGTTCACGCCTTCGAGGCCCGTGGTCGCGACCTTGATTGATCCCTTGGAAACGGCGGGCGGTTTGGAGGCGGCGGGTGGTCGCCTGACCGCGCCCATGCCGGGCAAGGTCGTCTCCGTGCTTGTCGCCGCCGGTGACGGCGTGAAGCGCGGGGCGCCGCTGATCGTGCTCGAGGCCATGAAGATGGAGCATACCATCGCCGCGCCGGGCGACGGGGAGATCCGCGCCGTGCATTTCCAAGCCGGCGATTTGGTGGAGGAGGGCGCCGACCTTCTCGATTTCGAGCCCCTGGCGGAGGCTTAGTCGATGGCCCAAGGGCCGGGTGTTGGGGCTGGCGGAGCCGGGAGTGGAGGCGCCGCGACCGGACTGGCGCGCATGATGTCGCCCCGCCGCGTGGTGATGAGCCTTATCGCTCTTTGCGCGCTTTGGCTTGTCCTGGTCCCGCCGTCGGGCATGGCGCCGGAGATGGCCTTGGGTGCCGGGCTCATTCTCGTGACCATCGGCATGCTCGCGACCGGCGTGCTGGCCGAGCAACTGGTGGTGCTGATTTTCTTCCTGTTCGCGATGATTCTGGTGATCGCGCCGCCGTCGGTCGTGTTCTCGGGCTTTACGTCCGGAGCGTTCTGGCTGGTTTTCGGGGGGTTGGTGATCGGCGCGGCGGTGGATCGCACGGGGCTTGGCGCCAGGATCGCCGCGGCCATTACCCGTCGGGTCGGCGCGGATTATCGGGTCGTCATCGCGGCGATCATCCTGGTGAACATGGTCCTGGTGTTCCTGATGCCCTCGACCCTGAGCCGGGTGGTGATGCTGATTCCCGTGGTGCTCGCCCTGGCTGGGCGGCTCGGCTTTCCGCCTGGCGGTAAACAGCGTTCCGGCATGATCATGGCGACATTGCTCAGCGCCTATCTCTGTTCGACATCGGTTTTGCCGGCGAATGTTCCGAACAATGTCCTGCTGGGCGCCGCCGAAGCCTTCCAGGGCGTGCAGATCCGCTATTTCGACTATCTGCTGCTGCATTTTCCGGTGCTTTCCATGCTGCGGGCGGTGACGATCTGGGCCTGCGTCGTGTGGTTGTTCCGCCCCAGCGCCGCCGAAGCGGCCCGGGCGCTCGAGGAGGCGCGCGAGGAGGCGAGCGCCGAGGCGAGACCGGCAACCAGAGGGGTGTTCACCGCCGAGGAGGGGCGCTTGTCGCTTCTTCTGACCCTGGCGCTTGTCCTGTGGGCGACGGATTCCCTGCATGGCGTGGCCCCGGCCTGGGTGTCGCTGGGTGTCGGACTGGTTTGCTTGCTACCATTGCTGGCCTTGGTGCCGCCGGAAACATTTCGCGAGAAGGTTCACGTCGGGCCACTGATCTATGTCGCCGGTATCATCGGGATCGGCGCCGTGGTGGCCGAGACCGGGCTCGGCGCCTATCTCAGTCATTGGATGCTCGAAGTCGTGCCGATGTCGCCGGACGCGCCGGCACGCTCCTTGGTTTCCCTTGGAGGGCTGGCGATGGTGCTCGGCCTGTTTTCCACCATGCCCGGCGTGCCCGCGATCCTGACGCCGATTTCAGGAGAGCTCCAGGCGGCCTCGGGGCTTGCCATCGAGGCGGTGCTGATGGCCCAGGTGATTGGTTTCTCGATGGTCTGGTTTCCCTATCAGGTGCCGCCGATCATCGTCGGCATGCAACTGGGTGGGGTATCGGCGTCCGATGGTCTTAAATCGACCATGCTGACTTCCGTGGTTGGCCTCGTGATCCTGACGCCGCTGGATCTCGCGTGGTGGCGATTACTCGGATACTTGCCGGATGGGAGCCTGTGGTGACCGTGCATCTCATCAAGCTTTGCGTCGGCATAGACACGGTGCGGCAACTCGAGGATTTCCGCGACCGCCGGCGCGCCGAGATGCGCCGACGGGGGTTGGAGCCCCATGACATCCATGTCACGCGAAACACTCCGCGCCGGGCGGACGAGGTTCTGGACGGCGGCTCTCTCTACTGGGTGATCCGGCGACAGATCAGGGTGCGACAACGCATCATCGGGATCGAGGAGCGGCGCGATGACGAGGGTGCCAAGCGCTGTGCCTTGATCATGGATACCGAATTAATCCGAACCGAGCCGCGCGCTTTTCGACCGTTTCAAGGATGGCGCTACTTCAAGGTCGAGGACGCGCCGAAGGACCTTGTCGGCGGCGAGGATGAAAGCGACGACATGCCCGAGGAAATGCGGCGGGAGCTGCGATCTCTGGGGCTGCTGTAAGGGTCGGGCGTCGGCCCGCGCCAACGCCGCCAAGAGAAACCGCCTATCGAAACCTCGAATCGAAGGACGAGAGTAGACCCGCCGTAGGGGGCAAACGGGGTTAACCGGAGCTCCCGACTTGCGCCCTGGGCTTGACCGGTTGGCGTTGGATCAACGGGCGCGTCTGCCCCGGCACGCCGGCGGCGCGGCTATTGGATCCCGGCGCGACCGTGAAATCGACATTCGAGCCGCCGGTGGTGCGGGGCAGCAAGGTAATGGTCGCGATCCGCCCGCCCCGGCTATAGGTCATGGTGCTGATTGAGGATCGTATGATGGTGATCTGATCCCAGCCGAAGCGCGGCATCTCGCGCTCATAGAAGGCGTACATCTCGGTCATCTCGTAGCCCGTTCGTAGCCCGTGTCCAAGGCAAGGCGTCCGATCCAACCATCCTCGGAGCCCAGAACCAGTAGATTGTCCAAGTCAACCTTGGCGTTGGCCGGAATCGGGATGTCGGTGAATTGCGTGAAGCGAGGCGTTTCGGTTTCGCCGTTCTGGCTCGCCGCGTCCTGTGGCCTAGAGCCTGGATCCCTGGCGGAAACGCTCGTCGGGGTGGAGTCGCTGAACGGGTTCGGCACGCTCGGCAGGGACATCTGGCATCCGGTCAGGACCGTGGCCTGGGCCATGCAGCAAATGCCTTTGCGCATCCAGTTCGGCGCTCGCGCGACAAAGAGGTCTTTGAATATGTCGAGTTTCGCGGCCATCGCGGTGGTTCTCCTTCGCTCGCCCTCACACTGGGCGACCAACCCCTGTTAGCGGACACCTGGGCGACAAACCCAGGTGTCCGCGAACAGGGCCATCAAGATCGACCGATCTAATCCACACCTGACAATGCATATATCTAGTGTGTCGACTGACATCTTGTATTGCGTTGGAAATTCTATACAATAGTTTGACGGAAAGAAAAGCCTTTCCGTCTCGAAATCGCGGCGACGCCGGTTTTGGCGGCGGTGGGATTTTTTGAGCTTGTTTCTCTTGCAAAGGCCGATGGGGCTGGCTATAAGGAGGCGTTCGGGGCCGCTACCTGGCTCCGGAACTCCGGATGACCCCGAGGTTTGGGCGCCAAGAGTGCGCAAGGTTCGTCGACGTCCTTCGTTCTTTGACATTGTTGATAGATCGGAAGGGATGCGCGGGCGGCGTTTGTGTTGTTTTTGGTGTGTTCATCAAAAGACACGGTCTGTCTTGCGTATCCTAGCGTGCTCGCGGAATTGGTTTT
>Ga0181579_10000903_pt1 | contig 24546 bp, 25 predicted proteins | sample 071ome_24_FD_132996 | JGI IMG/M metagenome (GOLD analysis project Ga0181579, IMG submission 132996) | Coastal salt marsh microbial communities from the Groves Creek Marsh, Skidaway Island, Georgia - 071402CT metaG (megahit assembly) | ecosystem: Environmental > Aquatic > Marine > Intertidal... | reverse complement strand
CGGCAGCCCTAATGAAGCGGCGATTTTGTACCGCTCCAACGCCCAGTCCCGAGTGCTGGAAGAGGCCCTGCTTCGGCTGAACATTCCGTATCAGATTTATGGCGGCCAACGGTTCTTCGAGCGTGCGGAAATTAAAAACGCCTTGGCCTATATGCGCTTAATGGAAGACCGTCACTCGGATACCGCATTCGAACGAGTGGTCAATACACCCACTCGAGGTATCGGCGACAAAACCCTAGAGGGCATTCGACAACTCGCCCGCACCAATCAAACCTCACTCTGGCAGGCTGCCAAAGACGGCATTGCCGGCGGCGCCTTCACCGCGCGGGTAAACGGGGCGGTGGGTGCGTTTTTGCTGCTGATCGATGAGCTTGCGGAGGCGGTGGCGCCCATGCGCCTAGACGAACTGGCGGAGCATCTTATTGACGCCAGCGGGCTGATGACCTTTCACGGCCAAGAGCGCGGCGAGCGAGGGCTAGCGCGTAAGGAGAACCTGCAGGAATTGGTCTCTGCCTGCCGGCAATTCAGCGGCGACTTGGTTTTTCCCTTTGAAGACAGCGATCGCGCCGAGGTTAGCGTGCTGCAGGAGTTTTTGGACCAAATGACCCTAGATGCCGGTGATCGCCAGAGCGCTCAAGGCCCCAGCGTGCAGATGATGACCCTGCACTCGGCCAAGGGGCTGGAGTTTCCCTTGGTTTTTCTTGGGGGCATGGAGGAAGGCCTGTTTCCCCATCGTATGTCCTCCGAGGAGCCCGGGCGTCTGGAAGAGGAACGCCGCCTAGCCTACGTTGGGATCACGCGCGCCATGCAGGAACTGTATCTGACCTACGCGGAAAGCCGACGCCTACACGGACAGGACAGCTACAACCGCCCCAGTCGATTTTTGTTGGAAATTCCTCAAGACCTGTTGTCAGAGGTGCGCATGAAGGCCAGCACCCAAGGACTGTTTGGCAGCGGCTATGCCGCAGGCGGCAGCAGTGTGTTGCAGGAAGAGTCTAACGGCATGCGTATGGGCCAGCGGGTGCTCCACGGTAAATACGGTGAAGGCGTGGTGCTGCAGTTTGAAGGCAATGGCGAGCGGGCCAAGGTGCAGGTGAACTTTGCCGAAGGGGCCAAGTGGCTGATGGTTGGTTACGCCAATCTTCAGGCTATTGATTGATAAAACCGACGAATAAAAAGCAAATTCGTTCATGAGTGAGGTGATAGAAATGACCCATGAAAAATTGAAATCTCGACCCTTGGGCTTGGTGGCCTTGCTGTGCGCGGCGCTGTTGATGCTGGGCTGTGGGCCTGCTCCTAGCGGCGGGTCAAGCGCGGCCCAAGGTGATGGGACATCGGCAAATACCAAGGTTTACCAGTGGAAGATGGTAACCACGTGGCCCAAAAACCTGCCCGGCCTTGGCACCGCGCCAGAGCGCTTGGCCGACCGCCTGCGAGTGATGAGCAACGGCCGTCTGGACATCAAGGTATATGGTGCCGGCGAACTGGTGCCGGCGCTGGAGGTCTTCGACGCGGTTTCCCAGGGCACCGCTCAAATGGGACATGGTGCGGCCTATTACTGGCGGGGCAAAAATCCGGCGACGGCCATGTTCGCTACGGTACCTTTTGGTATGAACGCCCAAGAAATGAATGGCTGGCTGCACTACGGTGGCGGTATGGCGCTGTGGCGAGAGCTGTACGGCCAATTCAACTTGGTGCCCTTTGCCGCGGGCAACTCCGGCGTGCAAATGGCCGGCTGGTTCAATAAAGAAATCAACTCCATCGAAGACCTGCAGGGCTTGCGCATGCGCATTCCGGGCATTGGCGGCGAAGTATTTGCCCGGGCTGGCGGCGTTCCCGTGATCTTGCCCGGTGGAGATATCTTTACCGCCCTGCAAACCGGTGCCATCGACGCCACCGAGTGGGTTGGCCCCTACAATGACCTTGCTTTCTCCCTGCATACGGCGGCGAAATATTATTACTACCCCGGTTGGCACGAACCCGGCCCGACCTTAGAGGCCATGGTGAACAAGGACGCTTGGGAGGCTCTGCCCCCGGACCTGCAGGCCATGATCGAAGTGGCAACTCAGGCCATTAACGAAGATATGCTGAGCGAGTTTACCGCCCGTAATAACGCGGCTCTGGACACGCTGATTAATGAACATGGGGTGCAGTTGCGGCGACTGCCCGACGACGTGATAACTGCCTTGCGCGAAGCGTCCGAGGAGGTGGTAGCCGAGATTGCCGATGCGGATCCGCTAGCCAAGGAAATTTACGAATCGTATATGGCCTATCTCAACGACGTGCGCCGTTATCATGGCATCAGCGAGCAAGCCTATTTGAACGTGCGTGAATAAGTAGGGGTATTGCGAGCAAGCCTGCATTCAACGGCTAGGAGCCGGTTATGGAACTCAAGAACACAGAATACGAAGTGGATTCTCAGGGGTTGGCCACTATCTGGCTAAATCGTCCCCACCGCATGAACGCTTGGACCGGTCGGCTGCACACCGAGTATCGTTATCTGCTCAAGCAGGCTAACGACGATGCTAAGGTTCGGGCCATTATCGTCACCGGCAGGGGCAAAGGATTCTGCGTTGGCGGCGACAGCGAGGCGTTGAGCGGTCACGCTGACCGGGGCGCTTACAGCTCGGGGATTAGCGCGGATATAGCGAAACCGGGTTACGGTACCCACCCGAATTTTGATGCGTCCTTTGCTTACCACTTTGGGCTAGACAAGCCGGTCATCGCCGCAATGAACGGACCAGCCGCAGGGGTGGGGCTGGCTCTGGCCTGCTTTGCTGATCTGCGCTTCGCGGTGCCCGGCGTAAAATTCACCACGGCTCACGGCAAGTTGAACCTGCCCGCGGAGTATGGACTGTCTTGGATGCTGCCAAAGATCGTCGGTCTTGGCCGCGCTAATGACCTGCTGCTGACCAGCCGAGTCTTCACAAGCGACGAAGCGCTAACCCTCGGCTTTGTAAATCAGATTTTTGAACCGGAGGCGTTAATGGAGCAAACCCGGGAGTACGCGCATCAACTGATTGCCAGCGTATCACCCAACTCCCTGCGCCAAACCCGCTGGCAAATCTACAAGGACCTGCACCGGGATGTGGCCAGCGCGATTATTGAATCTGAACGCCTAATCGAAGATATGGCGAAAGAAGAAGACTTCAAAGAAGGCATTGCCGCGCTAGTTGAAAAACGCCCACCCCAGTGGCCTTCGGTTCAGTGATTACTTGGAGGTTGGTGTTTTAGTGATAAACATCAAGAAACGGTAATCTCATCGAAACCAGCCCATTCAACAATCTGATCGGCAAAATTCAGTAGATCTGGGTTGTGCGTTACGTAGACGCAAGTGAGGTCTTGTGACTTGAGATTGCGCATTATTTTCTGCTCGGTAGCAGAATCTACATGTGCAGTACCTTCGTCTAAGAATAGAATTTTGGGGCTTTGATAAAGCGCTCTGGCAATTAGTATGCGTTGTTGTTGGCCCCCTGAAAGCGAAGACCCCATGTCGCCGATGAGCGAATCGTAACCCACGGGCGATGCTACAATATCTGCATGAATTTCCGCTTGTTCGCAGGCTTCCTTTATTTTGGCGAAATCCGGCGACGAATCAAAAAATGCGACAGTCTCCCGGATTGACCCGGTGAAAAGCGAATCGCTTTGCATTACGGCGGCAACGTTTTTTCGATAAGAGCGGGTGCCAAGCCCAACAAGCGGAATGCCATCAATCTTGAGTTGCCCTGATTCAGGTTCCAATAAGCCCATAAGAACTTTTCTTTTTGCATGGCATCGCCCGCTTTTTGATTTAGATGTGATCCATGTCAAAAGAGGATTAAAGCGATATTGGTTCCATAGAGCAATTAATCGGCCGGCAGCCCAGAATTTGCGAGCATTTCAGGAAACATTGGCCACTGTAACCATTGCTCCGGATAATGCTTCACGTAATGCGCTGCAATATCACAGAGTATCTGAGAGAGATGTTGTGGGTTGATTGTCGAACTTGTTGGATTCGAAAAATCATAAGTCTCTAAAATGCCGCACTGGTATCCCCCGTCAGAATTTCGAAAAGAAACAAAGGGCAACACCGTTGTGCTAGAGCCATAGGACTCTGGTTAATCGAAGGGAGCTACTACGATCGATCCTTTCCTAAGGGTGCGCATAACTTGCATAGCAGCGTTTTTTCATAGCTGCGAATTGCACATGTCTTTACGCCCATGCCATCGAGTTTTGCGAACACCTTGGCCTCAACATCGTCGGGTTCTCTCTGGCGTACAATAAAGATCTCATCTCGATTAAGGCAGCTGGCGAGTTGCAAGATTGCATGCAGGAAGTCGCCCATGTGAATGGTGGTGAGGAGAACTCCTCAGGTTCGACGCGAAAAGAAACTATGCAGCCTATCACAGTCGCTGATGGAGACCTGTTGGGACTTGCGAAGGGCTTGGTCTACTGATTCATCAGCCATCGCCAGCCAAGTTTGGGACGAAATAAAGCTCTCAATGAAGGCACTTCGCGCGATATGCATCGCTTGTGTCGAGCTTTCGCCAAGGCACATGCAAATATGGGGTGACACATAACGTGCAAAGTGATTTTCCGACGACTTGCCAAGTATCTTTTGACTAAGAAAGGCCACAGTTCCAGAGTTGGATCAAGTAAAGAGAGAGGGCTACTAAAGCCGTTAAGGGTCGCGACTAAAGCAGCCCCTGCTTCTATTTACGGGATAATATGGCGGCAAGAGGAACGCCAATACCGGCGCTAACTCCGCCAACGAGGTAGCCACTCACCTTAACCTCTAACAACCGCTCAATCAAAAAAAGCAAAAAAGAGCCTGCGATGCCCATGACGATTACGGCAGCGAAAAATTTAGGCAAGTGGACGTTATCATCCCACCACACATTTTTTTTCATCGAAATTCCCTCTTTTTAGATTGTTCTGACTCGATTCTCCAAGCTCTGGCTATCAGCAGTAAGCGGTCCAAACGCCATTGCCAGAATACGCCATGCCTCCTATGAGTCCGCCGCTTTATGCGCCTATCCCGGCGCCTCCTAGTCCGACTACAAGTCCAGCGAGAGCGCCGGTGCCGGCTCCAACCACAATCGCACCTGCGAGTCCTGACCAATCATATCCTGCAGTTATCTCTTCGATTTCAATTTCCGTTAATTCACGCATTTCCACTTCCCTAAGATTAGGGAAATATCGGAGTACATGAGTTGTGGAGGGGTATCTAACACGAATCGATAGACGGTATTTTTTTGGGGCCGAACGGCAGACTGTCGCTGGCCGACGTTTTTTAAAGCTGGCCCGGCAGCCAAGTGGCCAGCGCTGGCCATATCAACAGCGCACCCAACAACAGCAGCTGTAGACCGATAAACGGCAGCACCCCCCGATAAATCTCGGTAGTAGCCACATGCTCCGGGTCCACGCCGCGCAGGTAGAACAAGGCGAAACCAAAGGGCGGAGTTAAGAACGAGGTCTGCAAGTTCACGGCAATCAAGATCCCCAACCAGATTGGGTCTACGCCCATGGCCATGAGTACTGGTCCTACGATGGGCACCACCACAAAGGTGATCTCAATAAAATCCAGAATAAAGCCCAGCAAAAAGATCACCACCATGACGATACCCAAGGCTCCCCACATGCCGCCGGGCATTTGCTGGAATAGCGCATGAACCATCTCTTCACCGCCGTAGCCGCGAAACACCAAGGAGAATATGGACGCGCCCACGAGAATGAAAAACACCATCCCGGTGGTGGATAGGGTGGCACTGCCTACCTCTGAAAGCACCTGACGGTTTAGGCGTCCGTAGGTCAGGCCCAGTATCAGGGCGCCGAATGCGCCCACTCCCGCGGCTTCGGTAGGCGTTGCAAAACCGCCTAAGATAGACCCCAGCACCGCGACAATGAGCAGCAGTGGCGGGGCCAGAGCGCCGAAAACCGGCCCTAGCTTCACGTCTTCTGTCCGCTCGGCCGGAGGCATGGATTGGGGTGAGATGATCACTCGTAGCAGAATATAGCCAAGATACAAACCCACCAGGCACAAGCCGGGAATGATGGCCCCTGCGAACAGGTCGCCAACGGAAATGGATTTGGGCGCGAAGATACCCATATTGAGCTGGGCCTGCTGATAACCATTGGACAGTACGTCGCCCAGCAGAACCAAGGCGATGGACGGGGGAATGATCTGTCCCAGCGTGCCGGTGGCACAAATGGTGCCGGTGGCGAGACTGGCCGGATATCCCCGCTGCAGCATGATGGGTAGAGACATTAGCCCCATGGTTACCACGGTAGCCCCAACAATGCCGGTGCTGGCCGCCATGAGCATGCCGACAATAATAACGGTGATGGCGAGGCCGCCGCGATAACGCCCCAACAGGTTGGATAAATTCGCCAGCAGATCTTCGGCGATCCGGGTTTTTTCCAGCAGCACCCCCATGAATACAAAAAGCGGCACGGCTATGAGCGTTTGATTGGTGATGATGCCGAACAGCCGGCCCGCCGCGAAGCCTAGATCTGCCGGATTGAAGGCTCCGGTTAGCGTACCTACAAAGGCGAAAATCAGGGCCACGCCGGCCAAGGTGAGGGCGACGGGGTAGCCCGCCAGCAGGGCGGCAAAGGTCACGGCAAACAGGGCAAGGGGGGTCAGGTTCATGAGCGGGTCTTTTCCTGCACGATGCCGGCAATGGCCGCCAGTCCCTGCAAAAACAGCAGCGTGCCGGTCAGGGGGATCAGGGTTTTGAGTAAAAAGACTGCGGGAATGCCGCCGACTTCGCTGGAGCCTTCCAAAATCCGCCAGCTGTTAGTGGCGTAGGGCAGGCTCACCCAAACCACAAAGCCTGCGACGGGGAGCAAAAAAAGTAGGTGTCCGATTAGGTCAATCCATCCTTGTTGGGCTGGAGATCGGCGGCCGTACACAATGTCGACCCGCACATGGGAGTTGTCCCGAATCCCCAAGGCGATGGCCAGCATAAAAAAAGTGCCGTGCAGGTACATGACAGATTCAGGCAGCAGCGCTCCGCCGGTATTAAATGCGTACCGCAGGATCACGATGGCGAAGGTAATCAGGACCATCGCCAGCGCCAACCATCGTAGGGGTCGAATGCAGGCGTCGATGCCTTGTCCGAGGGCGATAAGCAGCTTCAAAAAGATCACTAAGAGGGTCACAAAACTTCGATCAGGGTAGCGCCCAGCAGCACGACCCCAACCCAGATGTTGTTTTTGAATGCGGCGAAGCAGCCTTCCCTTGAACGGTTCTTGATCAATAGCTGCTGGTAGACGAACAGTACCGTGATGGCGATTAGGCCAAGAAAGAAACCGTTTTGGTAGTTCAGGCTGACACCGACTAAAAACCAAGCAGCTAAGGCGAGGGTTTGCAGAACGACGATCATGAATCGATCCAGCGACCCTAATAGGATGGCGGTGCTTTTAATACCCACGACCAAGTCATCATCCCGATCCACCATGGCGTATTGAGTATCGTAGGCGACAATCCAAAACAGCGAACCGATGAAAAGCAGGACGGCCACGCTGGGAATGCCCCTATCTTGAGCAGACCATGCCATCAAGATCCCCCAGCTAAAAGCAGCACCCAGAACCACTTGAGGCAGGTGGGTGTAGCGTTTCATAAACGGGTAGACCATGGCTAGGGCGAGTCCGGCAACCGCCAGCAGTTGGGTTTGGCGATTCAAAAATAAAATCAGTAAACCTGCACTGGCGACCAATCCAGCGAATAGGCATAGGGCCTGTACTTTTGTTACCGCACCGGTCACCAAGGGCCGATTCTTGGTTCGCTCAACCCCGCCGTCGACGTTGCGATCTGCGTAGTCGTTGATGACGCATCCGGCGCTGCGCATTAAAAACGTGCCCAGCGTGAAAATGACGATCAAGATTAGTGGCGGTAGACCGTCGGCGGCCATGACCAAGGCCGCCAAGGTTGGCCATAACAGCAGCAGCGTGCCAACGGGCCTGTCTAGGCGCATTAACTGTAAATAGTCCTGCAAGGAAGCCGTGGGATGGGCGTTACTGTTCAAGGGGTCGTCTCAGCGTATGGAATGCCAAAGTGTATTGATTTCGTCTGAACACCTCCACAGCCATCGTTTCGTTGCAATTTGTTGGCGCTGGCTTTAGCGTACCGCGCTTTCCTGACGGACATCGAAGAGTGAATCAAATATGAAGAAGTGGCAGTGCATTGTCTGCGGTTGGATTTATGATGAGGCAGAAGGATACGAAGACGAGGGCATTGCGCCAGGGACTGCTTGGGACGATGTGGATGAAGACTTCGTTTGTCCCGAGTGCGGTGTAGGAAAGGCCGATTTCGAGATGATCGAAATAGGCTAGTACGGGTAGTATCCGGCTCGATTACCTAAATTTGGGAGCCAGCATGAGCCTGACACAACGAATTCTTGTCGCCATGGCGCTAGGCATTGGTCTTGGGGCGATTCTGCAGTCGCTGGCATTGCCCCAAGAGCATTTTGTGATGTCGGTGATGCTCAACGGCGTTGTCGATGGCGGCGGAAAAATTTTCATTTCTCTGCTGAAGATGTTGGTTGTTCCCCTAGTGTTTGTCTCCCTAGTGTGCGGTGCGGCCAGTCTCGGTGACAGTGGGGCCGTGGGGCGTCTGGGCGGCAAGACCATTGGCCTGTACTTACTGACAACGGGTTTGGCGGTGTCTCTGGCTATGCTGATCGCGCTGACAACGGATCCGGGGTTGAGTGATGCGGATCGAATTGACGAAGGCGTTACCGAAAGCTTTCAGCCAAAACAGGCCCCCAGCGTCAAAGATACGCTGATTAACATCGTTCCCGGCAACCCCATCGCTGCAATGGCTGATGGCCAGATGCTTCAGGTAATCTTGTTTGCCTTGCTGCTGGGCCTTGCACTGAGCAAGGCCGGCGAGAGCGGCACGCGGCTACGACGCATTTTTGCCGACCTTAACGAGGTTATGATGCGCTTAATCACCATGATTATTGCGCTCACTCCAATCGGAGTTTTTTGCTTAATGACTCAACTGGGGGCCACCCTAGGACTGGCGGAGATCGCCAAGGTGGGCATGTATTTTGTCACCCTGGTCGTTGCGCTAGTGGTCCATGGAACCCTGGTTTATCCAACGCTACTCAAAAGCTTCGCCGGTCTCAGTCCCAGAATATTTTTGTCGAAAATGCGTGAACCCCTGTTGGTTGCTTTCTCGACCTCGTCCAGTGGCGCCACCTTGCCGGTAACCCTGCGAACTGTCGAGTACAAGTTGGGTGTGCCCAACAATGTGGCTTCCTTTGCCGTGCCGTTGGGCGCCACCATTAATATGGACGGCACCGCCATCATGCAGGGCGTCGCTACGGTGTTTATCGCTCAGTTCTATGGCATTGACCTGACGGTCAGCGCCCTTCTCACCGTGGTTCTCACGGCCACCTTGGCGTCCATCGGCACCGCAGCGGTCCCCGGTGTGGGGCTGATTACGTTGACCTTGGTGCTCGATCAGGTGGGTTTGCCGGTAGAGGGTATCGCTCTGATTATTGGTGTGGACCGACTGCTCGACATGCTCCGAACCGCAGTGAACGTAACCGGTGACGCTGCGGTGGCGACCATTGTCGCATCCAGCGAGGGACAGCTGGATCGGCAGTTGTTTATGCAACAGCAGCCCCTGAGTAATACATCAGCCTAGCGAGCGATAAGGTGAAAGGACAGGAACGCTGGGTTCAGGTCGCTTCGGCCTAGCGCCAAGTTCGTTTCGATTCGGGCGGATTCAAACAGAGAGGTGTTCAGCGTTTGCAGAGGCCCACGTGTTCAGCAGACCCTGAAGGTAGTTGTGTTCGGCAGAGTCGTTGGGCGCTGTCATGAGCGCTTCGCTGCGTTTCACTACCTCGGGCATTAGATGCGCGTCTGCGCCTAAGTCGGCGATTTTGAAGCTTTGCTCCCCTGATTGGCGCGTACCCAAAATATCGCCGGGGCCTCGCAGCGCCAGATCCTGCTCGGCGAGATAAAAGCCGTCCTGACTTTCTCTCAAGGCGTTTAATCGACGTTGGCCTGCGTGGCTAACCCCGGGCTTAAACAGCAAAAAGCAGCGACTGGCTAAATGCCCCCGCCCGACCCTGCCCCGTAACTGATGCAGTTGGGCAAGCCCTAAACGCTCGGCGTTCTCGATGAACATATGAGTGGCGTTGGGCACATCAACGCCCACCTCGACAACAGTGGTGGAAACCAACAATTGATACTCGCCCGCCTTGAAGGCCCGCATAACTTCCACTTTGTCCTCGCCTTTCATTCGTCCATGCAGCAGGGCCACTCGAAACTCAGGCAGCTCTGCCTTCAGCAATGCAAAAGCTTCTTCTGCCGGCATTGCGTCTATTTCGTCCGACGGCTCGATCAATGTGCAAACCCAGTAGGCCTGTTGTCCTTGGGCAAGAATGTCGCGCAGTCGCGCGATCAGCTCAGGCCGGTTGGGTTGGGCGGCGGTATGTGTGGTGATTGGCTGCCTGCCCTTTGGCAACTCGTCAATAACCGACACATCCATATCGGCGTACAGGGTCATGGTTAGGGTGCGCGGTATGGGTGTTGCTGTCATCACCAACTGATGAGGAAAGGCACCCTTGTTTTGCAGAGTCATTCGTTGATGCACGCCGAAGCGGTGCTGTTCGTCGATAATTACCAATGCGAGCCGTTCAAAGGCTACTTTTTCCTGGAACAGCGCGTGGGTGCCAATCACAACTTGAAGCTCTCCGCTGGCGATGTTCGCCAAGGTCTCACGTTGGGCTTTGGCGGACATCTGACCGGTCAGCAGACCCACACGAATCCCCAGCGGCTCAAGCCATTGCCGAAAATTCAGCTGATGCTGTTCGGCGAGAAGTTCTGTGGGCGCCATGACAGCCGTTTGGCAACCGTGTTCGATGGTTCTGATGGCGGCAAAAGCCGCAACGACGGTTTTACCCGATCCGACATCACCTTGAATAAGTCTGAGCATTGGGGTTTCTTTGCCCAGATCTTCAAGAGTCTCCCTAATGACCCGTGTTTGGGCCTGGGTGAGCTTAAAGGCTAGGTTGTCTCGAAGTTGTCGCCCCAAACCGGATTTTTGCGGCAGCGATGTGGCTTGCTGTTTGCGCCGCTTCAGGGCGCGCCGTTTCATCACGACGTAGTAGGCGCAAAGTTCGTCCAAGGCCAAAGACTCTCGCGTTTGCTCTATGCGAGCAAAGTCGTCCGGCTGATGTAAGTACAGCAGCTTTGCAAACGGTGTTCCGGGCTGGTTGGGCCAATCGAGGGGCTGCAAGGCCCGAGTCAGGTTGCGCAGGCGTGCTTGGCCAAGCCCTTGCGTGGTGGGATACACGGGAATGAGTTCGGGCCTAGGTGGCGGTGGCGGGTCATCAAAAATCTGATACTCCGGATGAGCCATCGCAAGGTGTCGCCCGATGAAGGCAACAGTGCCGAAGGCCCTGACGTATTTACCGGCCGCAAAAGCCCGCTGCTGGGATTTGTTGAAGTGGAAAAACCGCAAGCGCAGGTCGCGCTGACCGTCGTTGATGACAACTTCCAAACCCCGCCCACGACCAAACGTCACCTTGCTGCCAATGACCTCGCCGTCGACCAAACAATCGTCTCCGGCGCGCAGTTCAGCTAACGGTGTCACCTTTGATCGATCTTGGTAGCGCGTTGGCAGATGAATGAGCAAGTCCAGCAAGCGAAAGATTCCAAGACGACCGAGGCTCTCTTGCAGCTTGGGACCGATGCCCCTGAGTTGTGCAACGCTGCCCTGTGGATCCACTGACATGGTCAATGTCCTGCGATCGTCGCCCTAAGGTAAAACCATAATGGCGTCAGATTCGATTTGTGCGCCCTTGGGCAGTGCCGAGACCTCAACCGCGGCTCGCGCGGGATAGGGCGCGACAAAATACTGCGCCATGACTTCATTTACCAAGGCGAACTGCCCTAGGTCGGTGAGGTAGATGGTGAGCTTAACGCAGTCGTTGATATCGCCACCTGACGCCTTGGCTATCGCGTCAATGTTCTTGAACACCTGATGAGCTTGGGCCACGAAATCAGAGCTCACGAGGCTGGCGCTTGCGGGATCGCCTTCGGGAGCCAGCGGAATCTGTCCCGAAATAAACACTAATTGCCCGGGGGCAGTTTTGACCGCCTGGGAATAGGTGCCGATGGCGCTGGGCGCGGTGTCAGTGGAGATGATCTCGCGACTCATGAACTTTCCTGATGTTGTTGCAAAGATAGAATTGTTTTAGCTGACCCGGCGGGCCACATTGATAACAGCGCTGATGCGCCGCAGTCGGCGCATGAGAGTGGCGAGATGATCGCGGTTGCGCACGGTGATGCCCACGTTGACGGTGCTTATTTCCGCATTTCGCTCTTCGATATTGATGCTTTCAACGCCGGCATCGCTGGACGTTATTTCCGCTGCTATCTCCGCCATGATGCCCTTGCGTCGCCGTACATTGACCCGCAGAACCGTAGGAAACTCCCCTTCCACCTGTAACGTCCAGCGGGCGGGCGTGATTTCGTGGGGGCTGCGACGGCGCACTTCGTTCAAATTTTTACAGGTTTCTATATGCACGACGAAACCTTTGCCCGGCGTCATTTGTCCGACGATGTGGTCTCCGGGCAGCGGGCTGCAACATCGGCCGTAGCTGACCACTAGGCCCTCGCCGCCGGCGATGGTTACAGGACCGGCGCCCTCCACGGCAATGGCTTGATAGTCCGGGTTGTCCGCAGAGAGTAATTTTTGTGCCGCGAGGTGGGCGGAGACATCGCCACTGCCAATCGACTCCAGCAGCTCGTCCAGTTTGCGCACGCCCAGCTCGGAAAACACTCGCCGCAGGCGCCGGAAGTCCAGATCATTGATACTGGTGTCGGCGGCTCCCAGCACGCGATTTAACAGCTTTCTGCCCAAGGCCACGGATTGGCTGGTGTGTTGGTGTTTCAACTCGCTGCGAATAGCGGAACGTGCTTTGGATGTGACGGCGAAATTGAGCCAAGCAGGGTTGGGCTTGCCGTCCGGCGCCGTAATGATTTCGACCTGCTGGCCGCTTTGCAGTTGTTGCGACAGCGGTGCCAACTGACCGTCGATGCGGCAACTCATACAGTGGTTGCCAACGGCAGTGTGCACACAGTAGGCAAAGTCCACCGGGCTTGCCCCCCGTGGCAGTTCCAAAATTCGTCCCTTGGGTGTGAAGACGTACACTTCATCGGGGAATAAATCGATTTTTAAGCTCTCGATAAACTCCATTGGGTTGCCAGCCCGGCTCTGAAGTTCCATCAAATCCGACACCCACTGCCGGGCGCGCTGCTGACTGGACTCAAATTCAGAGTTCGAGCGATACAGCCAGTGTCCCGCGATACCGTTTTCCGCCACAGCTTGCTGTTGCTTGGTACGAATTTGCACTTCGATAGGCGCGCCCTGAGGCCCCATTAGCGTTGTGTGCAACGACTGGTAGCCGTTCACTTTTGGAATGGCGATGTAGTCTTTAAAGCGCGCGGCTACCGGGCTGTACAGACTGTGAACAACGCCTAAGGCTCGGTAGCAGGCGTCGGGCTGATCGACGATGATGCGAAAGCCGAACACGTCCATGATTTCTGCGAAGGACTTGTGCTGGGTTTTCATTTTTCGGTAAATGGAAAAGGTGTTCTTTTGCCGACCGATGACGTCGCCAACGATGCCCTCCCGATTCAGCGCAGCGACGATGGCGGTTTGAATCTCATCCACCATGGCGCTGCGGTTGCCTCTGGCCGCTTTGACGGCGCGAGAAATCAGGTCCGAGCGTAGAGGGTACAACGCGCGAAAAGCCAACTCCTCAAGTTCACCCTTGATCGTTTGTACCCCTAAACGGTTGGCGATGGGTGCGTAGAACTCAAGCGTTTCCCGAGCGATACGCTTGCGCTGGGCATTGGACATCACCCCTATGGTGCGCATGTTGTGCAGGCGATCGGCCATCTTCACCATAATGACGCGAATGTCTTTGGCCATGGCCATGGCCATTTTTTGCAGGTTTTCTGCCTGGGCCTCATCTCGGCTAGCGAAGATTTTGCTGAGTTTGGAAACGCCGTCGACGATGTCGGCGACAGATGAACCGAAAATTTCGCCCAAACCCGCGCGGTTTACCTCTGAGTCTTCGATCACGTCGTGGAGCAAGGCAGCCATCAGCGACTGATGGTCCATGTTCATGTTGGCGAGAATCTGTGCAACGGCGGTGGGGTGACTGATGTAGTCGTGACCCGTTCGACGGCGCTGCCCTAAATGGGCTTGGCTGGCGTAGTCGTGGGCCTGTCGAACCAGCGCCTGCTCTTCGTCACTGAGGTAGGTCAGGCTTGCAATTAAGGAATCTATGGTGGCGGGAGCCGCCACTTCGTGGCGTTTTGCCTCCGCCGCCAGTTGGGCGACAACGTAGGACTCTTGTCGAGTCTCAGCCTGCGGCAGGCTCATCGTCTCCTAACCTGTTGGCTTCCAGGTTCGAGATGCTGAAGTCGGTTTGAACTTCTTCATCGTCCGGTGAAATTTCCTGACTGTCTAACAGTTCGTGACTCATGACGCCCTTGGCGATTTCTCGCAGCGCAATGACCGTCGGCTTGTCGTTTTCTTCATCGACTAACGCTTCGGTATTGTAGTTACGCAGGGCACGGGCACGTCGACTGGCCAACATAACCAAATCGAAACGGTTGTCCACGTGATCTAAGCAATCTTCTACAGTTATGCGGGCCATAAAATTCTCGTCACAGGAGTCAAAAAAGGAAAACGAGGATACAGATCGCTCGGCGTCAGTACAAGATCAGTAAACCACAGGGGTGTGAGCTAATCCGCTTGAATAAGCTCGACAATTTCCGGCCGCTGGGTTTGCATCGCGGTTCTCAGGCTTGCTACCCGAATAATGTTTAGAAAGTCTGAGACCGCGTTGTCGAAGTCCGCATTAATTACTAGAAAGTCGAAATGCACGGCCTGTGACATGTCCAGCTTCGCCTCGCTGAGACGTTTTTCGATACTCTGGGCGCTGTCCTCGCCTCGGGAATTGAGCCGCTGAGCCAGTTCTTCTACCGATGGCGGCAAGATAAATACACTGATGGCCTCGGGCAAAACGGCGCGAACCTGTTGCGCGCCCTGCCAGTCGATTTCAAGAATGACGTTTTTGCCTTGGCTGCGTTTGCGCTCTACTTCCGCTTTGGAGGTGCCGTACCGTTTACCAAATACGTTGGCGTGTTCAAGGAATTCGCCGTTTTCAATCATCCGCGTAAATTCGTCATCACCGATGAAGAAGTAGTTGTCCCCGTCTACCTCGCCGCCCCTAGCTGGACGGGTGGTGTGGCTTACCGAGACTGAAGTGCCTGAATCTGCGGCTAAGGCAGCATTGACGATGGAGGTTTTGCCTGCTCCGGACGGAGCGGAGACGAGGAAAAGGTTTCCGGTGTGCATGATGTGTTCTTCTTTGGCCTTCTATCGAAGTAATGGCAAAACTGCTGGTGAGCATTCTAATCAAGGTTTTTGCACCGTGCCCACATCAACGCACCCGATTTTAAGCTGAGCGCTTTGGCGTCTACCGAGCGCCCGTTACTGAATGTTCTGCACCTGTTCCCGTATTTGCTCGATGATCACCTTAAGCTCGATGGATGCGTTGGATACTTCGCTGCAAATGGCTTTTGCGCCCAAGGTGTTGGCTTCACGATTGAGCTCTTGGGTTAAAAAGTCCAGTCGCCGACCGTGGGGGCCGTCAGCGTTGATCAAAGATCGTGCCTGATCCACATGAATGCTTAACCGGTCTAGCTCTTCACGAACGTCGGCTTTTTGGGCGAGCAAGGCGACTTCTTGGGCCAGGCGATCTTCGTCGACCTTGGTTTCTAACGCATCTACCCGTTCCTGCAGCCGCCGTTGCTGGAGTTGGGGCAGGGTATTGGCAATAGGCTCCAGCATTTGCAGCTGCTCAGCGATGGCATCAAGGTTTGCCAGCAACAATTTGTGAAGCTTTGCCCCTTCCTCCGCACGGCTGTCAATCAAACGCGCCATGGCGTCATCAAAAAGGGTCAAGGTTGCTTGAGCAATGTCATCCAGCAAGGTACTCGATGGTATGAGGACGCCGGGCCAAGCCATCAACTGGCCTTGAGTGATTGGCGCTGCATCCGGTGCCGCAAGCGCGATGTCTTTGGCGCTTTCAATCAAGTTTTTTAGCAGGGAGCGGTTGACGGTCATGGCTTCCCCGCCGTAGCCGCCTTCAAGCTTAAGGACTGCGTCCAGCTTGCCACGACCCAGCAAGACTCTTGCTCGTTCACGCAACGCGGGTTCAACACCCTTCAGAGACTCGGGCAACTTGAACGAGGTTTCGAGGTACCGGTGATTGACGGTTTTAATCTCCCAGATCAGCTGAAAATCGCTGGTTCCGGTTTCGGCCCGGGCAAAGCCGGTCATGCTGAACATGCTACTCATGCAAATCTGTCGGTGTTGGGGAACGGGCAGTCTAACGTATCCCCCGGTAATTCGATCTGGCCGGTGGTGGTAAATTTCTATTGTGTCGCTATGCGAACTTCCTTACGGTTCGCCACGTTCCAGACCCCAAGACGCGGCAGCGAACAATGACGAGTGAGAGCCGAGACAACAAAACAGATTAGGAGGTCCAATGCGACCCAGTGGAAGAGCCACCGACGAACTGCGAAATGTTCGCTTTACCCGCCGCTTCACCAAACACGCCGCAGGGTCTGTGCTGGTGGAATTTGGTGATACCAAGGTGATTTGCACCGCCTCGGTCGAAAATTCAGTGCCTGGCTTCTTGCGCGGGCGCGGTGAGGGCTGGGTGACCGCTGAGTACGGCATGTTACCCGGAGCCACGAATACGCGTAATGACCGAGAAGCGGCTCGCGGAAAGCAAAATGGTCGGACCGTGGAAATTCAGCGCCTGATTGGTCGCTCTCTGCGGGCCATGGTGGATATGAAAAAGCTGGGTGAACGCACCATTCGAATCGACTGTGACGTGATTCAGGCAGATGGCGGTACTCGAACCGCGTCCATTACCGGTGGTGCTCTGGCGCTGGCCGATGCCATCAAGAGTATTCCTGCCGAAGACGCCCTAGTGGGGTTTGTTTCGTCCGTGAGCGTCGGCATCTACAAAGGTACGCCGGTTTTAGATTTGGATTATGCTGAGGACTCGAACGCCGAAACCGATATGAACGTGGTGCGGCTGGGCGACGGTTTCATTGAGCTGCAGGGGACTGGCGAAGCCGCGCCTTTTACCAAGGCAGAGCTGGCATCGTTAATCGACTTGGCTGAGCAGGGCACAGAGCAATTGCTGGCCTTACAGCAGGCTGCGCTAAAGGAGGACTAGGTTACTGGCGCTGGCGCGCGCTTGGCTCCGGTATTGAATTAGGATGCCGAGAAAGAGGATTGCACAAAGAGATAAGGGTTGCCGATGGCAAATCAAGTAAAGATAGAAACGTCGAAATTCATTGAGTTTTTGATTCAACAAAATGTCCTCAAGTTTGGTGAGTTTACTCTTAAGTCCGGGCGTCAAAGCCCTTACTTTTTCAACTTGGGCTCAGTTGCTTCGGGTGCTGCATTCACCACGCTTGGTAGGGCCTATGCGCAAGCTATCGTTCAGTCAGGGGTCGAGTTCGATTTGTTGTTCGGGCCTGCCTACAAGGGCATTCCGATCGCCGTGGCTACGTCCTTGGCGCTTGCCGAGCATGGCATTGATGCAGGAGTGGCCTACAACCGCAAAGAAGCCAAGGCCCATGGTGAAGGCGGCCATCTGGTGGGTGCCCCGGTGCAGGGTCGCGTGCTGATGCTGGACGACGTGCTGACATCCGGTAAGGCCATTCGCGAAGCCGCAGCGTTAATCGATACGCAGAGCGCCAACATCGTGGGCGTTGTCATCGCCATGGATCGAGCCGAAGTGACCAATCCAGATTCCGCCGACGCCCCAGAAACCGCTGTTTCTGGCTTGGCAAAAGAGCTGGGAGCGCCAGTGTTTAGCATTGCGCATGTCAACGACGTTCTGCGTTATCTGGCCAGCGACGGCACGGATCAAGCTGCCTTGTCGGCCATGAGCGCCTATGCCGACCAGCACTGCATCCTGTAGGACCCGGTGTTAGGCGCCAAAAACCCCGCGTCGAATAACCAACCATTGATCGGCCCATTCCGCGGTGAGACTTTGCTTGAAGTCGCTGCGGACAAATTGGGCAATCTGGCCCTCTGCAAGGGCCATCAAAACTTTGGCGAGAACTGCCGGTTGGTTCCCCGGTAGCGGATCCGTTTCTAGCACCAGTTCCCGCATAAGCTGACGAAGTTGAGTTTCGATGCGGTCAAGGAGCTGGCGCATACGCGCTCGCAGTCGCTCGGTCTCACCTTGCAGAGCGTCGCCCACAAAGAGCCGAGCAAAGCCTGGATTGCGCTCAATAAACGTCAGTAGCAGCAGCACGATGTCATGGCACTTGCTCTCATGGCTGCGATTTTCCTTGGCGATGCCATTCATTCGGGTAAAAAGCGTCTCCTCGGTAAATTCGATTAACCCCTCAATCATTTTGGCTTTGCTAGGAAAGTGCCGATACAGAGCGGCTTCTGACAACCCCACCTCTTGAGCAAGTTTGGCGGTGGTAATTTTTCCGCCGGGATTCGCTTCCAACATGTGGGCTAACGCCTGCAAAATTTCGGGTTTGCGGCTGGTTCTAGGCATGGTCGGTATCCGGCTCTGAGGGCTGCTCGCTAAGAATTAGAGTGCCAACACCGGAGTCGGTAAAGACTTCCAGCAGCAAGGCGTGAGGAACCCTCCCATCGACGATGGTCACGCTGTTGACGCCCCCAGAGACTGCGTCTAAAGCACATTCCACCTTAGGCAACATTCCCTCGCTGATGGTGCCGTCGGAAATCAGGGCTTCGACCTCGGTTTTACGAATGGATGAGATGGTTGCCTTGTTGGCATCGAGGATACCGGGGGTGTTGGTGAGTAACACCAGCTTCTCAGCTCCAAGCGCCTGAGCTACGGCTCCGGCGACGATATCGGCGTTGATGTTGTATGACTCGCCATTCTGACCTACCCCAATGGGGGCAATAACGGGAATGAACGCTGATTGAACCAAAGAATCCAGCAGATCGACCTGTACATTGGTGATGCTGCCTACATGGCCAATGTCGATGATCTCTGGGGCGCTTGCGCCGGCATCACTGGACGCGATGGTCATCGGCATTTTTTCGGCCTGAATCATGTTGTCGTCTTTGCCCGTGATGCCAACGGCCCGCCCGCCGTGGGTATTGATTAACGACACGATGTCCGGGTTTACCAACCCGCCTAGAACCATCTGCACCACGTCCATGGTGGCCGAGTCGGTAACCCGCATGCCGTTGACAAATTTAGACTCGATGTTCAGCCGTGCCAGTAAGTCACCGATCTGAGGGCCGCCGCCGTGAATCACGACGGGATTAATGCCGACCAGCTTCATTAAAACCACATCCGCAGCGAAGCTGTCTTTCAGAGCCTCCTCGGTCATAGCGTTACCGCCGTATTTGATGACCACGGTGGTGCCATGGAAGCGCCGTATATAGGGCAGCGCCTCAGTGAGTACTTGGCTGGTGATATTGTCGTTTGCTGCCGTCATCGGTCTGCGGATCCTACTTGTGCGCCTGCTGGTGTAAGACTGACAGAGTTTTCCAAGGATTGAACCCAAAGTCTTGATAAAGATATTAGGTGAGTCTCCTCGGGAAAGCTCAGGGCTGAAGAAAAGCCAAGCTGCCGTCTACCTTTTGTAATTGGGTTTGGAATTCGGTTTGGATTCGGTTCAAAGCCTCTTCAGAGTCGGCTTCAAAACGCAGTGATAAAACGGGGCTGGTGTTCGAAGGCCTAATCAACCCCCAGCCGTCGCTGAAGTCTACGCGAATGCCGTCAATGCGCGTCAGGCGGCCATCGCCAAAGTCCGCTGTGTCAGCGAGCGCGTTCATCACCGCAAATTTATGATCTTCGGTGGTTTGAATTTTAATTTCGGGCGTTGTCACGGTGATTGGGTATTTGTCGAAGCGTTGGTCCGCGGTCTGGTCGCTCTGACTAAGCAGCACAAGCAGTCGTGCGGCAGCAAAGATTGCGTCATCGAAGCCGTACCAGTTTTCAGTAACACACAGGTGGCCGCTAAATTCACCGGCCAGCGGCGCGCCCGTCTCTTTAATTTTTGCCTTGATGTGCGAGTGCCCTGTTTTCCACATCAGCGGCTCGCCGCCTGCTTTGCGAATTACCGCTGGCAGATCTTTGCTGCACTTTACATCGAAGATAATGGTCTCGCCGGGGTGCCTTGAACAAATGTCTTCGGCGAAAAGCATCATGAGTTTATCGGGCCAAATGATTTTGCCTTTCGGCGTTACCACCCCCAAGCGATCGCCGTCGCCGTCAAAGGCGAGACCTACGTCGGCCCCAACCTCCGTGACCTTGGTGATTAGATCTTCCAAGTTTTCCGGCTCGGCAGGATCCGGGTGGTGGTTGGGAAAGTTGCCGTCTACCTCACAGAACAAGGGTGTCACGTTGCAGCCTAGAGATTCCAGAATGGCCGGAGCCACTCCGCCAGCGACGCCGTTGCCGCAGTCCACGACCACGTTCAAGGGTTTCTCCAGGTTACAGACTGCCAGCAGATCCCCGGTGAATTTCGGCACAATGTCGGTGTGGGAGGCGGAACCGCTGCCCTCACTGAGGGTGTCGTTTTGCAGGTTGTTCAAAAGCGCCTGAATACGTTCTTCAGCCAGGGTAATACCGCCAATCATCATTTTCAGACCATTGTACTCTGGTGGATTGTGGCTGCCGGTAATCATGATGCCCGTGCCGGTTTGCAAGGCATGGGTCGCAAAGTACAGGACGGGTGTCGGTACCAAACCCACGCTGATGACATCCATGCCACCGTCACAAAGACCGCGAGTCAACGCTTGTTCCAGTCCCGGGCTGGACAGTCGGCCATCACGCCCTACCACGGCAGTAGACTGATCCTCGGCGAGTGCTGCGGTGGCAAAACTGCGACCGATCCAATACACCACCTGCTCGGTGAGGTTTAACGTGGTGATGCCGCGAATGTCGTAGGCTCTGAAAATTCCCGCATCAATACTGGGTTTTGGGGCAATCTCGCTCATAACTTAGATAACGTCCTTAACGGTGAGAGGTGTGTGGGCATTGATAATTGATACTCAGGCCCCTTGGTCCTAGGCCTGTAACTTCAAGGTGAATAGCTCTGCTAGCTTGGAAATCAGCTGCTCGGCAATAGCAGTTTTGGGTTGAACCCCAAAGTTCATCTCGCCGCCGGAGTGGATCAGGGTTACGGCGTTTTCCAAGCTGTTGAAGCCGATACGCTGGTCAGAGACGTCGTTAACCACGATCGCATCGAGGTTTTTGCGCTCCCGTTTTTCTCGAGCATTTTGCAGAGTGTCGTTGGTTTCCGCGGCAAAGCCAACAACGACCTTGGCCTGTTTGGCTTGAACCACTGAGGCGATAATGTCTGGGTTTTCAACCAGGGGCAGCTGCACTTGATCCTCGGCCTGGGCGTGCCGCTTAATTTTTTGCTGCTGAGCGGTTGCCGGTCGGTAGTCGGCTACGGCAGCAACGCCGATAAATAGGTCGGTCTTGGGCAGATGCTTGTGAACGCTGTCGTACATTTCTTGTGCACTGGTGACATTGAATCGCGTTATATCCCCGTGACTTGGATCCACTCCCGGACCTGCGATCAAGATCACTTTCGCACCGGCCTGTCGGCCGGCTTCAGCGATAGCCAAGCCCTGTAAGCCGGAACTGTGATTGCTGATGTAGCGCACGGGGTCGATGGCCTCCCGAGTTGGCCCTGTCGTGATCATCAGCGTTTGGCCCGCCATTGGGCCGGCGGTGGTGTGAGCGAGGCTGGCGTTCAATGCCTGCACGATCTCGTCGGGCTCGGTCATGCGCCCAAGGCCAACATCGCCGCAGGCTTGATCACCGCTGTCTGGGCCAATGATCTGGCAACCATCTGCTTGCAGGGTGGCGAGATTCCGCTGAACAGCCGGGTGGGAGAACATTTGCTGGTTCATGGCTGGGGCAAGGCTTACCGGCGCGCTGCTGGCCAGATAAAGGGTGGTGAGCAAATCTGAGGCGTCGCCGTTTGCCAGCCGCGCTATCGTGCCTGCGGTGGCTGGCGCGATCAGAATATGGTCTGCCCATCGAGCCAGTTCAATATGTCCCATGGCGGCTTCTGCGGCCTGATCCCACAGGTCGTCACGCACGGCATGACCGCTGACTGCTTGAAGCGATGTTGCGGTGACAAAACGGTGGGCATTGGCTGTCATAACCACCTGCACAATCGCACCTGCATCTACGAGGCGGCGTACTAGGATGGGCGTTTTATACGCAGCGATGCCCCCGCTTACGCCAAGCAGAATGTGTTTTCCTGAAAGGTTTAACGTCGTGTTGGGCATGGCCTTTCCCCAGTGTAATACGCGAGTGAGTGATTGATTTTGGAAACTAGGCGGCAAAAAAGCGGCTGTAAAGCCCCGGCGCAGCCCCCGGCTGACCGCGGTGACAAGGGTAACACCGAAGCGGCTGGCAGCGTTATTGCTAACTGGGTTGAAGAAGAACAGCCCCGGGCGCGATTAAGTCGCTATGGGGCCGGGCAAATGTCCACTGCTGAGCTACTGGGCATTTGCCTAGTGAGCGGGGTACCCGGAGAAGATGCCGTGCAATTGGCTCGCCGTTTGCTTTCGGAGTTTGGCGGCATTGGCGGCGTGCTCTCTGCCCCGCTGCATCACCTGCTGAAAGTTCGCGGGGTCGGCTTAGCCAAAGCCTCCCAGATAAAGGCAATTCAGGAGCTTGCCGCTCGCGATGCTGAGATCGGCCTCACCCGAGCGCAAAAGTTCTCGGATCCCGGAGCTGTGGGCGACTATTTGCGCAAACGGATGGGCAGCCTGCCCCACGAGGTATTTGCCTGTTTGTTTTTAAATGCAAAGCACGAACTGCTGGGCTTTGAGGTTCTGTTTCGCGGCTCTATCGACCGAACCCATGTGCATGCCAGAGAAGTATTGAAGCGCGGCCTAGAGCTAAACGCTGCCGCAGTCATTGTCAGCCATAACCACCCTTCGGGTAGCACTGAGCCCAGTCAGGCGGATATCGCGTTGACGCGCTCGTTGTCGAATTTGCTTCAACAAGTGGAAATCCGTTTACTCGATCATGTGGTGGTTGGCACTGGTGGCTGGGTGTCTCTGCATACCCGGGGGTTGATTTAGCCTCCGCTGCCCTGCCGCGACTTCGGCCGAGGTTGACGAGGTTTAAGGGTTCCTGATGGATCCGGTGATCGCGGGTACCGCCTCCGGTGATGTGCTTGTTCTGCGTGACGTGTATGGAGCGCTCGTACGCAGGCGCCGTTTGCCAAGGGCTGTGTTGGGGCCTGAGGTCCCTAAGCTGCAGCTGGTGAGATTCCGTGCGTCCGCAATGAGGCGCCCCTAAATTTCGCCCTTGGCAGAGGCTTTTGTTGCCCTGCCAGCGTCACTTTGGTATAAACGCGCCTCAAATTTTTTGGGACTCCAATTATGTCCAAAGTATGTCAGGTCACAGGCAAGCGCCCGATGGCCGGAAACAACGTCAGCCACGCGATGAATAAGACGCGTCGCCGCTTTTTGCCGAACCTTCACGACCACCGTTTTTGGGTGGAATCTGAAAAACGATACGTGAAGCTTCGAGTGTCCTCGAAAGGTATGCGTATTATCGACAAGAAAGGCATTGACGAAGTGCTAAAAGATGTTCGCGCAGCGGGACACAACGTCTAGGGCGCGCCGGAAGCTAAAGGAAAGACCATGCGAGATAAAATTAAGTTGGTTTCGAGTGCCGGAACAGGCCACTACTACACCACTGACAAAAATAAGAAGAACACGCCGGATAAAATGGAGATCAAAAAGTACGATCCCGTTGTCCGAAAGCACGTGATCTACAAAGAAGGCAAGATTAAGTAAAAAATGCCCGAACTCCCGGAAGTCGAAACGACTCGACGGGGGATTGAGCCCTTCCTTGCCGGGCACACGATCCAGCGGGTTCGTGTGCGCAACCATCGCCTCAGATGGCCCGTAGAGTTACCCGATCATCTTACGGGTAGCGTTGTTCAAAGCGTCAGCCGACGCGCAAAGTATCTTTTGATTGAAACCGACGCAGGCGCATTGATTGCGCATCTGGGTATGTCTGGCAGCTTGCGAGTAGTGCCGCCTGATGAACCCCCTCGCCTGCACGACCACTTGGATATTGAAATAAAAAATGGGCCGTGGCTGCGCTACAACGACCCGCGGCGGTTTGGCAGTTTCCACTACACAGAGCACCCTATCGAAGAGCACTGGTTGCTGAAAAACCTCGGTGTGGAACCGTTGGGCAACGAGTTTTCTGGCGACCATCTCTTTGTCACGTCGCGAAAGCGTCGAGTGGCGGTAAAAAACCACATCATGGACGGCAAGATTGTCGTTGGGGTTGGCAATATCTATGCGGCCGAGGCACTTTTTCGTGCAGGAATCCGACCCTCCACTGCGGCATACCGTGTCAGCCGTTTAGCTTACGGTCACTTAGCCGACGCGATTCGTCAAATTTTGGCAAACGCCATTGAAGTGGGGGGGACGACGCTCCGTGATTTTGT
>Ga0181579_10000900_pt1 | contig 24592 bp, 21 predicted proteins | sample 071ome_24_FD_132996 | JGI IMG/M metagenome (GOLD analysis project Ga0181579, IMG submission 132996) | Coastal salt marsh microbial communities from the Groves Creek Marsh, Skidaway Island, Georgia - 071402CT metaG (megahit assembly) | ecosystem: Environmental > Aquatic > Marine > Intertidal... | reverse complement strand
TATGATTTCATGGTCTTGCGTCCTATAGGGCGAGCTTGAGAACGGAGAACACGGCGGCGACGCCGAGTACCAGGAAGATGAATTTCATCGTGATGAGCCAGCAGAATTTCCAGCCCTCGTGATGGATGTAATCCTCGACGACCACCTGGACCCCGAGCGCGGCGTGATAGAGGGTCGCGACGACCATCAGGATCACGGCGATGGTCACCAGGGGTTGCGCCAACCATTCCGCCGTTTCGGCGTGTCCGGCGCCGGCGAGGCCGGCCACCGAGGCGACGAACCAGAGGATCAGGGGGACCAGCGCGATGGCGGTCAGGCGTTGCATCCACCAGTGATGCACGCCCTCCTTGGCGGAGCCCATGCCGCGGACCCGGCCTAGATCGGTGCGCATGCTCTTGTCACTCATATCGGCATCCCTTCCCGGCTAGCCCGCGAGCCCGATGGCCCAGGCGACGGCTGTCAACACGACGGATCCCGCCACGGTCGCCCAACCGGACTTGTAGGCGGTTTCAAGCTCGAAGCCATAGCCAGCGTCCCAGAACAGATGCCGGATGCCGTTACAAAGGTGGTAGAAAACCGCCCAGGAGAACCCGAGCAGGATCAGCAGGCCGAGCCAGGACCCCATGATCGCCTGGACATAGTCGAAATACTCGGCCCCGGCGCCGGCCGCGACGAGCCACCAGACCAGGAAAAACGTGCCAACCGCGAGGGCGACGCCGGTCGCCCGGTGGGTAATCGACAGCACGGAGGTCAGCTGTGGCCGATAGACTTGTAGATGCGGCGACATCGGACGGTTCGAACCGCTCATGCTTTCACCTTCCATTGGAAGTTGGCCAAGAGAGCTTGGCCAAACGGGTTTGGCGTTTATTTTAGCAGGATTATAAACCCCCCGCCACCCGTGTCGAGTTGAATGGCGCGGGCCGCGGCGAATGACCCGGTGGACGGTGGTGGCGGATCGGAGATCGGATATCCACGCGAACCAGACTTCGGTCGGCATGACCCTTCGAGACGCTCGCTCACGCTCGCCCTCAGGGTGAGTGGTAGATGAGCTAAAAATTCACTCACCCTTAGGAGAGGCCGCTAGGCCTCGTCTCGAAGGGTCCTGTCGGACGCGCATACTCCGAAATCCCGAAATCAACTTAAACCCTGAACCCCGCCAAGACCTTCTCGTCGAACTCCAGTCCCAGGCCCGGCGCCGTGGGCAGGACCAGATGGCCGTCCTCGATCCTGGGCGTTTCCTTGTAGAGCGGAATCATCCAGGGCATGTATTCCACCGTAAGGCCATTCGGGCAGGCGGCCATCGGGTGGACCAGGATCTCCGGCATCACATGGCTGACGATCGGCAAGTTGAACGCCTCGGCCATGGCGGCGATCTTCATCCATTGGGTCACCCCGCCGGCGCGCAGAATATCCACCATGACGATATCCACGGAACGCGCCTCGAGCATCTGGCGGAACGGCTTGATGCCCCAGGCATATTCGCCGCCCGCGATCGGCGTCTTCAGCGCGGCGGTGACCCGGGCCAGACCCTGGTAGTCGTCATGGGCGGTGACGTCCTCAAGCCAGAAAAGTCCGACATCCTCGACCCGGTGCCCGATATCGATCGCCTGTTCCGGGCGCCAGCGTTGGTTAATGTCGCACATCAGCTTGATATCCGGGCCGATCGCCTCGCGCACGACCCGGACCCGGCGAACCTCGTCGGCGGGCGTGGGGTTGCCGGGCAGGGCCATCTGGGTCTTCATCTCGGTGAAGCCCTTGTCGATCAGGGTTCGCGCCGCCTGTTGTGCCTGATCGTCGGTGAGGCCGCGGCGCAGAGCGCCCGAGGCATAGGTCGGCACCCGGTCGCGATGTCCGCCCAGCAGTTTCCAGAGCGGCTGCTCCAGCGCCTTGCCCTTGATATCCCAGAGCGCGATGTCGATGGCCGACAGCGCCAGGGTGAAGATGCCGCCCGGCCCACATGAATCGCCGGTGCCGTTGACCAGTTTCGCGACCACCGCCTCGATCCGGAGCGGATCCTCGCCGATTGTCAGTTCCGCGAGCTCCTCGACCGCGACCCGGAGACTGCCTGTCATCTTGCCGCCGTAGAAGGTGACCGCGATCCCCTCAAGCCCGGCATCGGTGCGCAGCCGTAGCGCGACCACCGGCCGGGTCCGCCCGGCTTCCTCGGGCATATTGGCGAGCGGCTCGTCCTCGGGAACCGCGAGGGTCATTGCTTCGTAGCCGGTGATTTTCATGGGGCACTCCCTTCAAGGATCTCGGGCGTCGCAACCGGTTGCCACCGAGCCGCCGGACGTGGATATTATGCGCATGAAAATTCGCGAGTCGCGCCATCGGATTTCATCCATTCGAGCGCAATCAAGGGGAGGATGATCACCATGTCGGACAATGAGCTGTTTCCGGTACCCGAGGCCACCAGACAGGCGGCGATGATCGACAACGCGGGCTATCTCGCGATGTATGAGAAATCGATCGCCGATCCCGAGGGGTTTTGGGCCGAGCAGGGCAAGCGGATCGACTGGATCAAGCCCTATACCCAGGTCAAGGATGTCTCCTACGCCAAGGAGGATCTGCATATTAAGTGGTACCATGACGGTACCTTGAACGTTTCCGCCAACTGCCTGGATCGCCACCTCGCGACCAAGGGCGACCAGACCGCCATCGTCTGGGAGGGCGATGACCCTGGCGACGACAAGAAGATCACCTATCGCGAGCTGCATCGCGAGGTCTGTAAGTTCTCCAACGCCTTGAAGGGGCTGGGCGCCAAGAAAGGCGACCGGATCACCATCTACATGCCGATGATTCCCGAGGCAGCGGTCGCCATGCTGGCCTGCGCGCGGATCGGCGCGGTTCACTCGATCGTCTTCGGCGGTTTCTCCCCCGATGCCCTGGCGGGGAGGATCAACGACTGCGACAGCAACCTGATCATTACCGCCGACGAAGGCGTGCGCGGCGGTCGTCCTATTCCGCTCAAGGCCAATACCGACAAGGCGCTTGAGACCAGCCCGATGTGCAAAACCGTCGTCGTGGTCAAGCGAACCGGCGGCGCCATCGATTGGACGGAGGGTCGTGACCACTGGTACCACGACATCATGGCCGACGCGTCCGAGGACTGTCCGCCCGAGGAGATGGGCGCCGAGGACCCGTTGTTCATCCTCTACACGTCCGGCTCCACCGGTCAGCCCAAGGGCGTGATGCACACGACAGGCGGCTATATCGTCTACGCCTCGATGACCCACCAGTACGTCTTCGATTACAAGGATGGCGAGGTCTATTGGTGCACCGCCGATGTCGGCTGGGTCACCGGGCATAGCTACATCGTCTATGGCCCGCTGGCCAACGGCGCCACGACCTTGATGTTCGAGGGGGTGCCGAATTATCCGGACTCCAGCCGTTTCTGGCAGGTCTGCGACAAGCATGACGTGTCGATCTTCTACACCGCCCCGACGGCGATACGCGCCCTGATGCGCGAGGGCGACGGGCCGGTGAAATCCACCAGCCGCAAGTCCCTGCGCCTGCTCGGCTCGGTCGGAGAGCCGATCAATCCCGAGGCCTGGCTCTGGTACTACAACGTGGTCGGCGATGGCCGCTGCCCGATCGTCGATACCTGGTGGCAGACCGAAACCGGCGGCATCCTGATCACCCCATTGCCCGGTGCGACCGACTTGAAGCCGGGCTCCGCCACCCGCCCGTTCTTCGGCATTCAACCGCTATTGGTGGACGGTGAAGGCCAGGAGCTGACCGGCGCCACCAGCGGCAATCTCTGCATCAGCGACAGCTGGCCAGGCCAGATGCGCACGGTCTATGGCGACCATCAGCGCTTTATCGACACCTATTTCTCCACCTTCCCGGGCCGCTATTTCACCGGCGACGGCTGCCGGCGCGACGAGGACGGTTACTACTGGATCACCGGCCGGGTCGATGACGTGATCAACGTCTCGGGCCACCGGATGGGCACGGCGGAGGTCGAATCCGCGCTGGTCGCCCATGGCAAGGTCGCGGAATCGGCGGTGGTCGGCTACCCGCACGACATCAAGGGCCAGGGCATCTATGCTTATGTCACCCTGAACCTGGGCGAGGAGCCGAGCGAGGATCTGCGCAAGGAACTGGTCCAGTGGGTGCGTAAGGAAATCGGCCCGATCGCCAGCCCGGACCTGATCCAATGGGCCCCGGGCCTGCCCAAGACCCGCTCCGGCAAGATAATGCGCCGCATCCTGCGCAAGATCGCCGAAAACGACTATGGCAGCCTCGGCGACACCTCAACCCTCGCCGACCCGGCGGTGGTCGACGATCTCATCGAAAACCGGATGAACCGGGGATAATAGCATGAAAGTCACCGGTGGATGTCTTTGCGGTCAGGTCACCTACGAGGCGGAGATTGATCCCGAACGCGTGGCGATTTGTCATTGCACGCAGTGTCAGACGCACTCGGCCACCGCCTATGGTGTTGTCGCGCCGGTGGTGGAGGACAGGTTCACCCTGCTTAGCGGCGCGCTGAAGACCTGGGTGAAGACCGCCGATAGCGGGACCAGGCGGGCGCAGGCGTTTTGCCCGGAATGCGGCACGCGCATTCATTCCAAGACCGAGGATGGAAGCCCGGGCCTGTTCGGCCTCAGGGTCGGCACGATCCACCAGCGGGCCGAGCTCACGCCCAAGGTGCAGATATGGCACCGCTCGGCCATGCCTTGGGTGGATGACATCGCGGATATCCCGAAGGTCGAAACCCAGCCGAATCTCGCCAAATAGGGCCGCGCGCGCCACGATCGCCGACGGAGTGCCCGAGTTCGAGGTGGCGCTGGCGACAACGGCGGCGGGAACCCGGGCGGCGGCGGCCTTGCTGGCCGAGCATTACCAGGACCATCGGATGTCGCCGCGGATGCATTTCCTGCAGATCATGGCCTCGGGACGCGAGATCACCATGCCGCATCACCGGGCCTCGACCCGGATCATGCGGCGCGGCGAGCCGGTCTTCATGTGCTTTTGCGGCATGACGAATTTCCACCGTTTCAAGCTCGGTTTCGACCGGACCTTCTGGATCGAGGAAATCGCGGATCCGAGCCAGGCCGCGGTCTACCAGGTCGCGGTGGATAGCCAGGCCGCGGCGCTGGAGAAACTAAGTCCCGGCGTATTGGCCGAGGAGATCCACGCCGCTTATGCCGAGGTGATCCAGAGCGCCGGGTATGACTATCCGTTCCGCTGTGGACGAGCGACCGGGTTCAGTTTCCTGGAGGCGCCGCAACTGGTGTTCGGCGACAAGACCGCGCTCAAGCCGGGCATGGTTCTGGCCGTTGACGGCTCGGTCACCGCCGCCGGGTCGTTTCGCGCCCAGGTCGGCGATAGCTTCATCGTGACCGAGGACGGTTATGAGCAGATCACAGACCACGCCAAGGCATTGGCGGATGTGATCATCCCAGCGGATTGACGCCGTTACTCGGCACCAACCGCCACATTATCGATCAGACGGGTTTTCCCGAGCCAGGCCGCCACGAAAAGGCGAGTCGGGCGCTCGGTGGTTTGCGCCGCCTCCAGGGTCTCCGCGTCTCGATGGTCAAGATAGTCGATCAGATCGAAACCGGCGTTCTCGATACGCTTCCGTGCCGCGGCGAGTGCTTGTTCCACGCCTCCACCGCTTTTGATGGCCGCCGCCGCCTCGATCAGCGCTCGGTGAAGCTCCGGGGCGCGGGCGCGTTGGTCCGGGTCGAGATAGGCGTTGCGGGAGGACAGCGCCAGACCGTCCGGCTCGCGCACGGTCGGCCCGCCCAGGATCTCCACCGGGATGTCCAGATCCCTGGCGAAACGTTTGATCACCAGAAGCTGCTGAAAATCCTTCTCGCCGAAAATCGCGGTATCGGGGAGGGATTGCAGGAGAAGTTTGGTAACTACTGTCGCCACCCCCTCGAAGAAGCCGGGGCGCGAGATTCCGCAGAGGCAATCGGTGACGCCGGCCACGCTGACCGTCGTCGCGGCGCCCGCCGGGTACATCTCCTCGACGCTCGGCGCGAAAAGCAAGTCAACGCCCGTCGCCTCGAGTTTGGCGATATCGGCGGCCTCGTCGCGGGGATAGGTCGCGAGATCCTCGCTCGGCGCGAATTGGCGCGGATTGACGAAGAGCGTGGCGCAAACCCGGTCATGGTCGGCGCGGCCCTGGCGCATCAAAGAGAGGTGGCCCTCGTGCAGGAATCCCATGGTCGGAACCAGCGCCAAGGTCTCCCGGGCGGCGCGGTACATCGCCACTTGTTCTCGCAATTGCGAGACAGTGCGTACGATCTTGAGAGTCCCGGTCTCCACGCCAATCTCCAGCATATACGCGGTTCGCCCCTCGGCCGAACACAGGCGATCAAGGATGATGCTGCATCGCACAAGGGGTGATTTTTCGCAAGCGCGAAAAAGGGATGTTCACCCCCGTGACTGGAGATGGTCACGGGCCGCGTGGGTCAACGGCCCCAGGCTGTTGCCTCACATGGCCGACTGGGCTTCTAGTGGCTTTCCCTGAGGATTGGCGTGCCGCTCTTGCCGACCAGGAAGTCTAGATCGGCGCCCTTGTCGGCCTGGTTGACGTGGTCCACGTAGATCTTCGTATAGCCCCGATCATAGGGTGACTGGAAGCCGTTCCAGCCCTCGCGTCGCCGCTCCAGTTCCTCGTCGCTGACATCGAGATGCAGCCGCCGGTTCGGCATGTCGAGCTCGATCATGTCGCCGTTCTGAACAAAGGCGAGCGGGCCGCCGGCGGCGGCTTCCGGCGTGGTGTGCAGGATCACCGTGCCGTAGGCCGTGCCGCTCATCCGACCGTCGGAAATGCGGACCATGTCGGTGATCCCTTTCTTCAGAACCTTGGACGGCAGGCCCATGTTGCCGACCTCGGCCATGCCGGGATAGCCCTTGGGGCCACAGTATTTCAGAACCATCACGCAGGTCTCGTCGATGTCGAGATCCGGGTCGTCGACCCGCTCGTGATAATCCTCGATATTCTCGAACACGACCGCCCGCCCGCGATGGGTCATCAGCTCCGGCGAGGCCGCCGAAGGCTTGATGATCGCCCCACCGGGCGCCAGATTGCCGCGCAGCACGGCGATACCCCCATTCGGCTTGAACGGCTTGTCGACCGGGAAGATGACGTCGCGGTTGTAGCACTCCGCGTCCTTGCAATTCTCCCAAAGGGTGTTGCCGTTGGCGGTCATCGCGTCCCTGTGGAGGTAGTCCCCGAGTTCGCGGATCACCGCCGGTAGGCCCCCGGCATAGAAGAAGTCCTCCATCAGGTATTTGCCCGACGGCATCAGGTTCACCAGACAGGGCACGTCCCGGCCCAGGCGGTCCCAGTCATCCAAGGTGATGTCGATGCCCATGCGTCCGGCGATCGCCAGCATGTGCACCACCGCGTTGGTCGAGCCACCGATGGCGCCGTTGACCATGATGGCGTTCTCGAAATTCTCGCGCTTCAACAGTGAGGACATGGTGATGTTCTGCTTGACCATGTCGACGATGCGTCTGCCCGCGATCTGAGCCAGAACATAGCGGCGGGAATCCACCGCCGGAATGGCGGCGTTGGAATGCAGGGCGATGCCGATGGACTCGGCGAAGCTGGCCATGGTCGAGGCCGTGCCCATGGTCATGCAGTGGCCGGCGGAGCGGGAGTTGTCCTGCTCGGCGGACATGAACTCTTCCAGCGTCATCTCGCCGGCCTTGACCATCTCCGAGAATTTCCAGGTATTGGTGCCGGAGCCCATGAGCTCGCCCTTGTAATGCCCGTTCAGCATCGGGCCGCCGGAAACCACTATGGTCGGCAGGTCGCAGGACGCGGCGCCCATCATCAGCGCCGGCGTGGTCTTGTCGCAACCGACCAGCAGAACCACGCCGTCCATCGGCAGGCCGCGGATCGATTCCTCCACATCCATCGCCGCGAGATTGCGATAGAGCATCGCGGTGGGGCGCAGCTGACTCTCCGAGGTGGAGAAGACCGGGAATTCCATCGGCACGCCGCCGGCCTCGTAAACGCCGCGCTTCACCCGCTCGGCGATATCCCGGAAATGCGCGTTGCAGGGGTTGAACTCCGACCAGGTATTGCAGATCCCGATAACTGGACGACCGTCGAACTGATCCGCCGGCAGGCCACGATTCTTCATCCAGGACCGGTGCCCGAAACCATCCTTGTCTTGCTTGCCGTACCAATCGGAAGAGCGGCGCTTGCCTTTGTTCGGATCGTCGGCGTTGTGGTTGGACATCGGAACCTCCGTGATAGACCGGTTGGGTTGATCGTTGCTCGCGGTTTTCGGCGAGAAACAATTTTAGCGATTTTGCGGCGCGGGTGGGGTTCACGCAAGCGCGGGTTTACCGGCGCCCTCCCGCCAGCTTCGTCGCCTCGGGAAAGCCGCGCAGTCGTAGCATCGCGACCACGCCGAGGAACGGACCGATCGCCAGGGGCGCGAAGGCGTGGCGCCATCCCAGCAACTCGGCGAACCAGGGCACGGCCTGGATGGTCGCGAGGGTCAACAAAAAGCCGACACAGGTTTGCAGGGTCAGCATGGTGCCGACCCGGTCGGGTTCGGACAATTCCGTCACGCTGGCCGAGAATTGCGCCGAATCGGAAACGATGGTCAGGCCCCAGACCAAGGCCACGGCCCCCATCCACCAGGGGCCTAGTCCGGCGGCGAAGCCGATCAGCAGCGCGCAGGAGCCGCTCGCCGCCATGCAGAAGCTTGTTACCGCGGTGCGCCCCACCCGATCCGCCGACCAGCCGGCGACCACCGCGCCCAGGGCGCCGGACGCGACGATGCCGAAGGTAACCAGCGCGGCGGTCGCGCCGGCGCTCGGGTCGTCCACCGCGCCGCCTAGCTCCAAGGAAAAATAGAAGCCGATCCACGCCCACATGGCGTAAAGCTCCCACATATGGCCGAGATAGCCGAAATTGGCGTAGCGGATTCCCCGGTTCGTCCAATAGGCCTTCACGTCGCTGATCTTGAACCGCGCGGCGCGTTTCGCGGCGGGTCCTTCGGCGGCCGCGAGGATCAGGATGCCCGCGATCGCGCCCGAGGCGGAAGCCAGCGCCAGGGTAAAGCGCCAATCGACCCCGCCGGCGAAAACGAAAAGATGTGGGCTTGCCGACCCAAGCGCCAAGGCCCCTACCAGCGCGCCGACCAGAAGTCCGACATTGCCCTTCGCCCAACTCGCCGCCAGTTTCATGCCGATGGGATAGATCCCGGCCATGCAAATGCCGGTGACAAGGCGGAGCGCGATGGCGACGGGGCCGGCGGGATCGAGCGCGAGGATCGCGAGATTGGCCAAGGCCGCGATCTCCGCCGAGATCAAAAAGATCCGCCGGGGGTCGAACCGATCCGCCACCCCGGTCAACGCGAAGCACAGAGTCCCGATAACGAATCCCGCCTGCACGGCGCTGGTGAAGAGCCCGGCGGTGAAGTCATCCAAACCGCCCTCGGCCTTGAGCGCCGGCACCACCGCTGTCGCCGAGAACCAAAGCGCCATCGCCATGACCTGGCAGACGATGATGAGCGCGAGAGAGCGGGTTCGGTTATCGGTGGCCATGGATCACGCCGTCTTTGGGGAGGTTACTAGGATGGTGCAGCATGGCATCAAATGACGCCGGTGTCCGCGCCGACGAATTTAGCGTGACCCGCCCGCCGGGATCGTTACATTCGTGGTGGGCATTGTGGTCGAATTTCGGAAAAGCCATCCATGAAGATCTGCATCTATGGCGCCGGCGCGATCGGCGGGTTTTTGGGCGGGTATCTCGCCAGGGCTGGTCATGAGGTCTCGTTGATCGCGCGCGGCGCCCAGCTTCAAGCGCTACGCTCCAAGGGGCTGACCTTGATCCACGGTGAGGACAAATTCACCACCTATCCGGATTGCGCCGAGGACGCGCGGCAAATCGGACCGGTGGACGCTGTTTTCGTGACCGTGAAGGGGCCGGCGCTGCCCTCGGTGGGCGACGGGATTGGTCCTCTTCTGGGAGGCGATACCGCCGTGGTCTTCGCGATGAACGGGCTGCCTTGGTGGTATGATCACGGCCGTGACGGACAGACGACGGGCGCCGCCTCGCTTCTTGATCCGACCGGGAGCCTTCGCCGCGTGGTTGGCCCGGAGCGGGCGATTGGCTGCGTGGTCGATTGCCCGGCCCGGGTAGTGGAGCCGGGATTGGTTGTTTCCAACCGTCCGACGAAGGCGAAGTTCGCGATTGGCGAGCCGGATGGGTCGGTGAGCCGTCGCATCCTCTCGCTATCAAGGATGTTGGATGAAGCCGGCATCGATGGGGCGGTGGCGAGGGATATTCGCAAGGTAATCTGGGCCAAGCTGGTGGTGAATCTCTCGCGTTCTCCGCTGGCGGTGCTGACCGGCGCGCCAGAGAACAAGCTTTCCGATGATCCGGATATCACCGCCATGGCCCGGGAAATGATCTCCGAGGCCGCCGCCGTCGCCGCTGCCCATGGCATCACGCTTGAACTCGACTGGCCGGCGCTATTGGAGACCAAGTATCGGGTGGTTCACCGGCCCTCGATGCTTCAGGACTGGGACGCGCAACGCCCGATGGAAATCGACGCCATCGGCACCATCGTCAGCCGATTCGCCGCCGAGGCGGGCCTTGAGACGCCGACGATTGATCGGGTTCTGGCGCTTCTCAAGCTGAAAGCGCGGGAAGTCGGGCTTTACTAGACGCGACACTATCTCTAGCGATACGGGTCCGCCGCGTCCCTCAGACCGTCGCCGAAGAAGTTGAACGCCAACACGACGATGATCACCGGCACCACCGGCGCCATGATCCAGGGATAGAGTTCGACCGCGTTGATGTTCTGCGCCTCGGTCAGAAGCACGCCCCAGGAGGTAATCGGTGGTCTGAGGCCGAGGCCAAGGAAACTCAGCGCGGTCTCGCCGAGGATCATCGAGGGGATCGACAGGGTCGCCGAGGCGATCAAGTGGCTCATGAAACTGGGGAGCAGGTGCCGACCGATGATCCGCTTTGGCTTGGCGCCCATGAGTTGGGCCGCGAGCGCGAAATCCTCCTCGCGCAGGGATAGCAGTTTCGAGCGGACCGCGCGGGCGAGGCCTGTCCAATCCAGCATCCCGAGGATAAGGGTGATGCCGAAATAGACCAGGATCGGACTCCAGGTCACCGGCAAGGCGGCGGACAACGCCATCCATAGCGGCAATTCCGGGAAGGACCGGATGATCTCAATGATCCGTTGGGTCAGATTGTCGATCCAGCCGCCGTAATAGCCGGCCAAGCCACCGACCACGATGCCGATGACGAAGCTGATGATGATGCCGAACAGCCCGACGGTGAGAGAAACCCGAGTGCCGTAGACAATGCGGGAGAGAATGTCGCGTCCGAGACGGTCCGTGCCCAGCAGGAACAACGTGCCGCCCTCGGCGGGACAGAAGATGTGAAAACTCCCGTCGAACGCTCCCCAGAATTTGTATTCGTCGCCGAAACAAAAGAAGCGGATCGGCTGAACCTTGTCCGGGTTGGGCGTGTATTCCCGCTTCAGGGTTTCCATGTTGAGTTCATAGTCGAGCCCGTAAACGAAGGGGCTGACGAACTCGCCGTCGTGGAATAGGTTGATGCCCTGGGGCGGCGCGTAGATGAAATCCGTGTTTCGCGTGCTCAGCGCATAGGGCGCCAGAAGCTCGCTGATCACCACCGAGAAATACATGAAGGCCAGCACCGCGCCGGAGATCACCGCCAAGCGGTGCCGGCGCAGCTTCCACCACATGAGTTGCCACTGGGTGGCCATGTAGTAGCGTTCCTGTTCCGGCGTCAGAACCTCGGTCACGTTCGGGTCGAACGGCGCCTTGTTGACGTAATGGGGAACCGGTCCGCGGCGCGCGCTACTCATCGGTTTGCTCCCCCGCCAAGCCGGATCCGGGGATCAAGCCATGCCAGCGCGAGGTCCGAGAGGAACATCCCGACAACCGTCAACAGCGCCAGGAAGATCAGGAAGGAGCCGGCGAGATACATATCCTGGCTTTGTAGGGCGGCGATCAGCATCGGTCCCGTCGTCGGCAAGGACAGGACCATCGACACGATGGCCGACCCGGACACGACCTGGGGAAGCATGTTGCCGATATCGGCGATGAACGGGTTCAGGGCGGTCCGCAGTGGATACTTCACCAGCGTCTTGAGCGGCGATAGCCCCTTGGCGCGAGCGGTGACGACATATTGCTTCTGCAGCTCGTCGAGCATGTTCGCTCGCAAACGGCGGATCATGCCGGCGGTACCCGAGGTGCCGATCACGACGACGGGCACCCAGAGATGCTCAAGCACGGACAGCGCCTTGTCGATACTCCAGGGCTGGTCGATATAGATCGGGTCCATCAGGCCACCGATCGAGGTGCCGAACCAGACATTGGCGAAATACAGCAACACCAGCGCGAGCAAAAAGTTCGGAGTCGCGAGGCCGATGAAGCCGATGAAGGTCAGCCCGTAGTCACCCCATCTGTATTGATGCGTCGCCGAGTAGATCCCGATCGGAAAGGACACCGCCCAGATGAAGATGATGGTGGTGAAGTTCAGCACCAAGGTGAGGAACAGACGATCGCCAACCACATCGGCGACCGGAAGCTGGTACTCGAACGAGAATCCAAAATCGCCGTTCAACAGCCCCCACGCCCAGACCAGGTACTGCTCGATCATCGGCCGATCGAGGCCGTATTGGGCCCGCAGCGCGTCGATCTTGGCCGTGTCGACATTCTCGCCCTGGCTTTGCAACTCCGCGATCAGGGTGGAGAGATAGTCCCCCGGTGGTAGCTGAATGATGACGAAGGTGATCGCGCTGATCGCGATCAATGTCGGGATCATGATCAGGATGCGGCGGATGACATAGGCAAACACGTCTCGGCTCTCCTATGACTTGTCGGCCGCGGCATCGGCCGCGGTGGGGTCGAACCAGAAGGTGTCGGGGCTGTAGATCCCGAAATGCGCCCCCGGATCCCAATTGTAGATGCCTTTCGACGGCACGTTCCGCAGCGAGTCGGAAACCACGACCGGTTGAAGGACACCGGCGATCAGGCCGATGGTGAAAACTTGTTCCGCGTTGATATCCAGTATCCGACGCCAGATTTCGCGCTTGGCCGAGGTCGAACTGGAGGCGCGCCATTTCTTGAAAAGTTCGAGCAGTTCCTTGGCCGGCGCCAGGTCCGGGGCTTGTCCGGCCTTGCCCCCGGTCTCGAAATGCTGCCCCCATTTCGGCCATTGCAGGGATTGCTGGGTCGTGGGGGCGAAATCGGCGGGACTGGTATCCGCGGTCGCGAGGCCGTTCTCAACCCCGAACCAGATCGACATCAGGGTCTCGCCCGCGAAGATCCGGTTTCTGAACACGTTGCGTTGCGAAGGTTTGGAGTAGACCTTGATGCCGACGTCGAGCCAACTGTCGTGGATCAGTTCCAGGACGTCGGTCTGCTCGGTGCTTTCGCCCGCTGTTTCGATGATGATGTCCAGCGGCCGTCCGTCCGGGAGCAGACGCACGCCTCGACTGTCGCGTTTGGTGAGGCCGATCTCGTCGAGCAAGCGGTTCGCCGCCTTGATGTCGAAAGACGCCCAGGCGGTCTGATATTTATCATCATGCAGGGGCGAGGCCGGCAGGACGGTGTTGTTCCCCTCCAAGGCAAGACCGTAATAGATCACCTGGTTGATCTCGCGTCGGTTCACCGCGAGCGACAACGCGCGGCGGAACCGGACATCCCGGATCAGCTCCTGAAGCCCCGGGTCATTCACGTTGAGGTTTGGCATCAAGGCAAGATGCGCTCCCTTGGCGGTTCGCCAAAGGTGAGTTTTATACGGTTGGCGATGCTCGCCCTGCTTCAGGAAGGTGTAGTCGTCGAATCTGAGATAGCGGGCCTGCAGATCCACTTCGCCGGTGCCGACCTTGGCTGGAATAAGTTTGTTGTTGGCCATGCTGAAAAGAAACTCGTCGGCATAGGGCAGTTGGTTTCCCTCCGGATCGACCCGGTGAAAATAGGGATTGCGGACGAAACTCAACCGATCGGAGGAAAGACTGGAATCGATCCGCCAGGGCTGCAGAACCGGTAGGTCGATATTGTCGTTGCGATAAAGGTTGTCGAGTTTGTTGTGCAACGCCGACCAGCTTCGTTGCCGGGCCTCCGCGACCGCCGCTTCTCGGGTTTTCTCGTCCGTGTACTTGGCATGAAACCGTTTCATGTAATGGGCGGGGCGGTAGATATAGAGCGGGCTTGCTCCGGCGAGGCGAACGAGGAAATCCGGGTTCGGCTTGGACCAGCTATACCGGACGGTGTGAGCGTCGATCACCTCGAATCTCGGACTCTCGCCATCGACCTTGAGGACCGTCGGTGGTCCGACGGGGGAAAGCTCCTCGTTATTGGCGACGTCTTCCCACCAGTATCGAAAATCCTCGGATGTGAAGGGATGGCCATCCGACCATCTGTGGCCGGGGCGCAATCGCAGCGTGAAGACCCGGCCTTCGTCGACATCAAAGGAGGCCAGGATGTCGGGGATCAACTCGAAACCGTCGGGGGAATAAACCACCAGGCGGGCATAGCCGTAGACCGCCATCTGACGGGCGTCCTTGGCCCGCGCCATGAGCATGCGGATCGTGCCGCCGTGCTTGCCGATTTCCAGCCCTCGCTTGGCGAAATCCACGACCCGGGGCGTGAGCGGTAGCCGTTGACCAACCGGGGGCAACTCGCCCGCCTCGACACGTTCGGCCAGGATCGGCGGCTCGGTATAGGCCGCCACGCCGCCAGACGACAATGCCAGGAAAGCCGACAGCACCAGGGCCGCCGCTTGGAGGAAAAGACGATCCTTCATGACGCAAGCTTTATGCGAAGCGCCGACTCCGAGGCGCGCACGAAATGCTCGCCGCCCAGGTCGATCAGAGCGGGTCGGGCGGTCTCGTTGACGGTGAATGGTGCCTCCCATTCGCTCGGGATCGAGCATCTGCCATCCATGATTGCGTTGAAGTCCAGCGGGTGGTCCAGATTGGGATCCGGAACGGCGGCGAGCAGGGCTTGGGTGTAGGGGTGTACCGGATTGCGGAACAGCTCCTCGCGCGGCGCGACTTCCACCAAGCGTCCGGCGCACATCACGGCGATCCGATCCGCGACATAGTCCACCACCGCCAGGTTATGGGAGATGAAGATATAGGTGAGATTGAGTTCCTTTTTCAGATCCCGGAGTAGGTTTAGGACCTGCGCCTGAATCGACACGTCGAGCGCCGAGACCGGCTCGTCGCAGATCAACATGCTGGGCCGCAGCGCCAGGGCCCGGGCGATGCCGATCCGCTGACGCTGGCCACCCGAGAAACTGTGGGGATAGCGGTTGAGGTGACGCACATCCAAGCCGACCAGGCGCATCAGCTCGCGGACCATCTCGCGTCTATACTCGTCGTCGCCGATCTGGTGGATCAGCAAGGGTTCGCTGACGATATCGAACACCGTCATGCGGGGGTTGAGGGAGCTGAAGGGATCCTGAAAGACGAACTGTAGTTTCTTGCGAAAATCGATCAGCGCCGATTCACCCAGGGCCAGGACATCCGTGTCCCCGTCATGATCGACATAGCGGATCGCACCAGTATCGGGAGAGAGCGCCCGCATGATGATCTTGCTGAGCGTGGTTTTCCCGCAACCGCTCTCGCCCACCAGTCCGAGGCATTCGCCGCGGCGGACCTCGAAACTGACATCGTCAAGGGCATGCACCTTGGCGCTGTCCGAAGAGAACCAGCCGCTCTTTCGGATCGTGAAGGTCTTCGTAAGATTCTCAACCCTGAGGATCGGCGTGTCCTTCAATCCCTCCTCGGCCTTGCGGGCCTCGGGGTCCGGGCGCAACAGATGGCCGGTTGAGGATTCGATCTCGCGGATCGGCACCAGTCTTTCGTCTCGGCCCATGTCGAAGCGCGGTACCGCCGCCATCAGGGATTTCAGATAAGGGTGCTCGGGCCGTCGATAGATATCCTCGATGCCGCCGCTTTCCATGATCTGGCCGCGATACATGACCACGACCTCGTCGGCGACATTCGCCACGACGCCCAGGTCATGGGTGATCATCAGCATCGCCATGCCGAGCTCGCCTTGCAGATCGCGCACCATTTTCAGGATTTGCGCCTGGATGGTCACGTCCAGCGCCGTCGTCGGCTCGTCGGCGACCAGCAAGGCCGGGCGACAGATCAAGGCCATGGCGATCATCGAGCGCTGGCGCAGACCGCCGGACAGCTCGAACGGATAAGTCTTGAGCCCCTTCGCCGGATCGGGAAACCCGACCATGCGGAGCATGTCTTGCGTCAACTCGACCGCTTCGCGCCCGCTTACATCGCGGTGCAGTTCCAGGGCCTCTTGGATTTGATTGCCGACGGTGTGTAGCGCCGACAGCGACGTCATCGGCTCTTGGAAGATGATGGAAATCCGACCGCCACGAATGTCGCGCATCCGCCTGCTGTCCAGATGCAGGCGGGCGATGTCGACGGTTGTTCCCGGTGCCGCGGGGTCGGCGAACAGGATCGATCCGCCGTTGATACTCGCGGTTCTCGGGAGCAGTCCCATGATCGCTTGGCTGACCACGGTTTTGCCGGAACCGGACTCGCCGACAAGGGCGACGGTGGCCCCCCCGGGAATTTGGAACGAAACGCGGTTCACCGCGACAAGGCGTCCCTCGGGCAGATTAAAGCCAACCTCCAGGTCTCGAATTCGCAGAAGCGGCGGCGCTCCGTCGTTCATTCTTCCTCCGTGGTACTCGTCCGCGTCGACCCCCCCGCCGCGTCCGCTCGGACCGGAAATCCGGCGGCGGCGAAATTCTCCGCCGTGGACTCGGAAAGTTCAAGTCGGTTGGCCTTAAAAACCGGCGCGCAGGCCCGAAGAAATCCGTCAAAGGCGTCCAAATCGGAATCGACCGAGACTTTCCCGGGTGGTCCCTTCACCGTCAGTTGGAACCAACCTTCCTTTCGATCCCGTCTGGTCGAGAAGTATCTGAGCTTGATTTCGGTGATCTCGGACCATCGAATGGCCCTACCGAGTGGCCCGTTTGCCCAGATGCCCTCCTCGCTCAACTCGTAGGAGGTTTTTTGACGTCGCCAGGTTCGAAACATGAAGCCCGCGAACAAAAGAGCGCCGGCGATAACGATATAGTGGAGTACCGAAATTTCTCGCGCGGCCACCAAGAGGCTCGCGCAGACGGCAAAGCCAATCCCGCCGCGAATATAATCACCGGTCAGAACCTTGGTGGGGTATCGATGACTACTCATGGGCACCACATTTCCGGAACAAGGCGCTGGACGATAGCATCCTGGCGGTGGGGTGTGTCATCAGGATATCGCAGAGATTCCAAAAACCTTTCCAGTCGTCCGGATGCATCTCCAAATGATGGGTAAGCAGGCCGATCGGTTCATCGTCCCAATCATTCATGGTCCGGCGGCGTTGCAACTCCCGGGTGATGGATGCGGCGACGGCATCGGAACCGATGAAACGGCGGTCGCCGCGCCAATCGATCACGTCGACATGGGTGTTTACCCAATCGATGCCGGGGTTCTCCTCGTCGACGGGCCGGTCTCCGAAGACCGATACCGCGTGATACCCGGCGCCGGGAAGGAGCCTCGCCAAGTCCGGAACCATCCGGTTCCAGGGTGGGACGAAACACGAGAGCATCGTGTCGCCGAAAAGATCGAGGAGGCGTTCTAGGCCCGCGCGGGCTTCTTCCGCGAGGGTTTCGAGCGGTCTCGCGTCGCCGAACTCGGCCTTCTTCCCGGCGCCGCGTTGATGATCCACATGCGCCCAACCATGCACGGCGACCCGCGCAGGTCGACCTTTCAGGACCTTCGGAAGGTCCGGTGTTGCCCAACGCGGCTCCACCGCGAGTAGCGGCTCGACGTCCAAGGCTTCGGCAACGCGCAATAACGGATCCAGCTTTGCCGTCGGATCGCCTAGATCGTCATCCCGCCACCAGAACCCGGCCTGCTTGCCCGCTTCGCCCCACGCGTCGAGCTCGTTCAGCAAAAGGGCCCTCGGCGACATCGCGGCTCTCAGTCTGAATTGAGAATGCCGCGCAGCAGCGCGGCGGTGCGTTCGGCGCCGTCGAGGCCGACATCACTCAATGGGCGTCGGCCCGCCGCGAGCGCGCCCCGCATGGCTTGATCCAAACCTCTTGCGTGGAGATCGTTTTCGGGGACGACCTGAAGATGCCCGCGCGCGGCCAGGAGGTCCGCCCGCAGTCGCTGTTCCGTTTCAACCCCGCCCTCGAAGGGGATCACCACCGCCGGCGTGCCCGCCGCCATGAGTTCGGCGATGGTGTTGTAACCGGCCTGGGAAATCGAGAGATCCGCGCGCTCGATCACCGCCGGTAGGTCCGGTCGGCTCCGCTCAACAGTTACGTTTTCCGACGCGCGGGCTCGTAGACCCTGAAAGATCTCTTCCGGCATGTGGTGGCCGGTCACAAAGCGCCAGGGCCGGTCGGCGAGCGAGGTTTCCGCCCGCAATCTGAACACCTCCGGCACGGTCACGCGCCCGACCGCGCCGCCGCCGGCGGAAACGACAATCTCTCCGGTGCCGCCTTCTCCGGAATCGCCGACATCCGATGGTGTGAGAACATAGCCGGTATAGCTCAGCAGGTGCTGGATACGCTCGTGCATCGGAAAAGTCTGGGCGAGCGTGATCACGCGTTCGTCGCCATGCACGAGGATGTGGTCGTAAAAGGCTTCTATGGTGTCGACGATCTCTTGGTTCCGGTCGGCGCGTGGCTTGGTGACCAGGATATCTCGCATGGAACAAATGATCTTCGGCGGGTTGATCCGCGCGCGGGCCCGTTCCAAAAGTGGAAGGAGTTCAAAACGCAGCTGTCGCCGACCGAAGGGAAACAGCTCCGTCAGCAAGATGTCTGGCCCGATCCCGTCAAACACCGCCAAGAGGCCGTCGCGGCGCTGGGCTTTCCAAGCGTCACCAATCGGCGTGCCGTCGGCGTCGACTAGAACCTTGAAATTATCGTCGATCGTGCGGACTGGCGGCAGCTGATGAAACCGCGCTCCGCCGACGTCAAGATCGGGAACCGGCATGCCGCCGGAAACAAACGTCACGTCGAAACCGCCTAGCACCGCCGCCCGGGATATCGCGGCGGCTCGGCGTAAATGCCCGATGCCCAGTAGGTTCTGGACATAGAGCATCAATTTGGGTCGAGACATCAGCTGGATCCAGGCTCGGTCAACGGCACGTTGAGGCGATGGGGCGATACTCGCCCCGCGCGATCCACAGAAAAGACATGGGCCGCGCGCCAGTCAAGGCGCGTGTCGGGTTTGTCGCGCATGTCCCAACCGGTCGCCAGGGCCAGCACCGCGCGAATCACGCCTTTATGAGACACCGCGCCCGTCAGCGCGGGACCATCCACGAGTTCCCTTAGGAAGGGACGCAGCCGGTCTTGCACTTGCCGCGGCGACTCTCCACCCGGAGGGGTCATGTCCAGGCCGCGTGCCTCGTTGTCTCGCATCTCGGTCCCGAGGCGCGCGCGCAGATCGGCGACGCGTTCGCCCTCCCATTCTCCCCAGCTCATTTCGATCAGCCTGGGCTCGATGACAGGTGTGGAGATTCCGAGAAAGCCGGCTGTCTCGACAGCGCGCCGTAGTGGGCTCACGCGCCAGGGAATGCCGGCGAGGCATGGCGGGAGGCGCCATTGGGAGACTTCCGCGCGACCCTGGTCCGAAAGCTGGATATCGGCTCGACCCTGAAGCCGGTGGCCGCTGTTCCAATCGGTGGGACCATGGCGAACAAAAGCGATACAAACGGTCATTCGCCGCTCCCGGGCGCACCCAAGATCTCGTTCAGCCACCCATCGATGGTGTCGGCGGCGCCCGGGAATCCATGATCTTGAGCAGTGATGATTCGGGCCCGATCGCCCATCGCGAGACGGTCGCTCGGCCTGTCGATCAGGTGTTCAACGGCTTTGGCCAAGGCCGCCACGTCTCCCTCCGGGCATAGCAAACCGGTTGTCCCGTCCCGGAGAATATCCGGCACGCCACCGGTGTTCCCGGCCACAGCGGCCAGACCGGCGGATTGCGCCTCCAGCAGCGCCATGCCGTAGGCTTCCCGGATCGATGGCCAGACAAAGAGATCCGCCGCCGCGTAATAGAGCGCCAGTTGATCGCCGGTTAGGGCGCCCGCGAACACCGTGGTCGGCCCGAAGGCATCTTGCACGGCGCCGCGCGCGGGCCCATCGCCGACAACGATCAGACGCCAATCGGACTTGGCTCCGACATTTGCCAGGGCGTTTGCAAGGACACGGTAGGATTCGAGTTTTGCGTCCTCGCGCATCATGCCGACGGCCAACAACCAGACGGTGTCGCCGGGCAGATGGTGCCGTGCCGCCAAGGCGGCGCGCGAGGTCGCTCGACCCGCGACGGCCCGCGGTTCCAGAAACGGGCGCAAATGGACATATCGGCCCTGGGGTCCGAGCGCCGGTTCGACCCGGGCGCGATCGTGACTGTTCAAGCCGATGACCAGATCGGCGCGCCGAAGCGCCGCTTCGACTTGCTGGTGGTTGCGCGACCAGGGTCCGGACGCGCGTTTCAAGGCATGAGAGGCCTCGGCGACGACATAGGGGATCCCCATCGTCTCGGCGACGATCGGGCCGATCCAGTCCGGCGCCTTGTAGTAGAGATGATAGGTAAACCAAATGTCGGGACGCCAGGCGCCGGGTGCCTGGTAGCGTTGGACAAGACTATCCGCCAGGCGCTCGCCCAGGCGTTCAATGCGGGCTTGGCGCTTGGGGTCTCCCGCGCCGTCGCGGGTGCGCAGGCGCGAGGCGACACGGACATCGTGGTCTCTTGCCTTCAGCGCGCCGATCAGCAGCCGCGCCATCCGGCGATCGCCCGAGGGTTTGGGCGAATCCGGCGGTTTCAACGGCGCGTGAAAAGCGACTCTCACTTTTACAATACACTCACTGAGCGGCGTCCAGATCGGCGGCGTTGAAGGCGTCGTTCACGGGAGTGACGGGTATACCGAGACGCTCGCGAATTATCGACAGGCCGGCGGCGTGGTCGAAACATCGGGTGACCCGATCTAGACCGGCGGCGCCAAGGCGAAGACGTTGATCCGGGTCCCCGGCGAGGGTGGTGATCGCGCTGGCCAACGCCTCGGGGTCGTCCGCCGGCGTCAGCCAGCCGGTTTCCCCATGGGTCAGGAGTTCGGACACCCCGGCGACATCGCTGGCGAGACAGCATAGTCCCTGGCTCGCGGCTTCCATCAGGACATTGGGAAGACCGTCCCGATCCCCATCCTCGGCGATGCGGCTCGGCAGGACGAACAGGTCGGCCTCGCGATAGGCCTCGAAAACCTCGGCCTGGGCGCGCGCGCCCTTCCACGTGATCTTCTCGGAGATATCGAGCGCCTCGGCTTGGCGCTTGAGCTTCGCGAGCTCGCCGCCGCCGCCGATATGCGTCCAAGTCCAATGCAGCGCCGTGGGCAGCGAGGCCAACGCGTGAAGCAGTCCGTCAAAGCCTTTTTTCGGGACCGCGCGGCCGACGGAGACGAGATGTATCGCGTCGTCCTTGCTCTCTCCCCGGCGTGGTGGTCGCGTCGCGGGCGGGCTTGGCAAGGCCGCGAGGTCGAGCCCGTGATAGCTAAGGGTGGTTTTCCCGGGGCCAAGACTCTCCAGATGCGCGTGGCCATAGGCCGTGCAGGTCACCGCCCAGGCGCAATCCGCGAGTTTTTCGCGCTTTTCCCATTCCGGCGTTAGCCAGATGTCCTTGGCATGGGCCGACACCGCCCAGGGCCGACGGGTGATTCCGGCGGCGTAGCGGGCCACCGACCCGGGTGTATGCAGGAAATGCGCGTAAAGCGTGGAGATCGCCGGGTCCAACTCGGCGGCCAAGACCAACGCCTGACCCCAGCGTCTGATCCGGTTTGGTGTCGGGTCGCGCTTCAGATCCGCCCACCAGGCGCGTCGCGCGGCTTGGTATCCCAGCTGTTTTCGGGACCGCCACCATCCACGCAGGACCCGCGGCAATTCCTGATAGAGATACTCGGGCAGATAGAGCACCGGCGCTTTGATCTTGTCGTGCACCGGATGGGTTTTGCCATCGGTCGGATGGCGTAGCGAGACAATGGTGATATCGGCGCCGTCGGTCTCGAGAGACAGGATTTCCTGGGCAATGAAGGTCTCGGAAAGACGTGGATAGCCCTTGAGAACCACCGCGATGCGGGGTTTGGGGAAACTCTCCGGATTTGGCCGCTCACCCCGCGACATGACAGAGCTAGGCGCGACGGCGAACGCGGGTTTGGCCGCCCGTCCGCGTGCGCTCCAACCATCGGCGGGCCAGGGAGTTCACCTCTTCGAGGCCGCCGAGAATCTCCGGTGAAAGCTGTTCCGAGGGTTTCGGCTGGCTTGGCAGACGACGAAGCGCCGCCGCCATTTGGCCGGGGTCGCGGTCCCCGTCATCCACCAGCATGCTGACCATGCCGAGCTCTTCGGCGCGTTGCGCGCGAATATATTGTTCAAGACGAGGTTCGGTTCGGGGCACGATGAGCGCGCGCTTATCAAAGGAAAGAATTTCGCAGAAGGTGTTGTATCCACCCATCGAAACCATCCCCGCCGCGCGGGCCATCAGGCTCTCAATCCGCGAGTCGAAGGTGATTACGTTCACCCGGTCGAGCTCCGCCGCCCGCTCCATGAAATCCGATTGGTTTTCCTGGGACATAAACGGGCCCAGCACCAGAAGCGCCGGATAGGGAAGGTCCGGATCCTGCTCATAGGCGCGCAGTACCCAATCCATTAACCCATCGCCATCGCCGCCGCCACCGGCGGTAACCAGGATGAACGGATCCTCCGTCATCGGAAGGTGCGACGCGGTGCCGACACTTGGAACCCGACGTCGCAGATAACCGGTATAGCGGGTTTTCATGCGCACGCTCGCCGGCATGTCGAGACCCTCGAACGGATCACAGATCTGTTTCATGCCATAGACCCAGACCTCGTCGTAGAGATCCTCCAGCGCCGGCAGGACTTTCTTGCGCTCCCATTCCGGTACCAGTGCCGTGGGCTCGTCCATGACATCGCGCAGGCCTAGCACAAGCGGCGTGTCGCGCTCCTTCAGCATCTCCATGGTTTGCCGCACCTCACCGCGCAGCCCCCATGGCTCCTTGTCGACGATAAACAGATCCGGGTCGAAGGAATCGGCGGTGTGACGAATTATCGATTCTCGAAGCTTAAGGGTTTCCTCGACGTCGAGATGCAGATTGAGGGACGTGTAGTCGCCATTACGCAGCTTGATGACACCCGGAATGCGGACAAAATCCACCCGGGTACGAAAATCGAAACTGCCGATGATCGGCGATCCCGAAAGGATCAGGACCGACAATTGCGAGGCATCCTCGACCAGGGAATGGGCGATTGCTCGGCACCGCCTCAGGTGACCAAGGCCCATGGTGTCATGGCTGTACATGAGCACGCGAGCGGGGCCGCGCGGGCCGTCAGTCCGTCGTTTCCGCATGGTGTACTCCCGCTGACGACCGACCGCCGTCGTCAAGGGCGTTTTCAGGTATTCATCCAAGACAGACCCAAGACGTGTCTCGATGATGCCTCGCCCAGTCTACTTTCACGACGAAATATGCCACATCGGGGGTTTTTCGCGAAGCACCAAAAATCCGGGCGCCGTCACACGGTCCGTTTACCGCCGTTTCGCGTTCCGCTACAGTGACTTCGGGAGGCTCGATCGGGCCCCGCAAATTTGGGTAGCTGAGCCACGTATCGATGGAAACATCCCTCTTCCGGTTTATTTGGCGGTACAGCAAGCGAGATCAGATTCTGTTGCTGATTCTCACCGGGCTGTCCTTCCCGTTTCTCTATTTCTCCCTCGATCTGCCGAAAACCATCATCAACAAGGCCATAGGTGGCAAGGATGTGCCGTCCGAGATGTTCGGCGTGCCGGTTGACCAGATCAGCTATCTCATGGTGCTGAGCGGCATTTTTCTGGCGCTGGTATGCATCAATGGCGCGTTCAAATTCTATGTGAATGTGTTTCGCGGCCAGTTGGGTGAACGCATGCTGCGCCGGCTGCGGTTCGACCTGTACGCGCGGATGTTGCGCTTTCCACTGCCGCATTTTCGCCGGGTAAGTCAGGGCGAGGTTATTCAGATGGTGACCGCCGAAGTGGAACCGCTGGGCGGCTTTGTCGGTGATTCCATCGCGCTCCCGGCCTTTCAGGGTGGCACCTTGCTGACCATCTTGGTTTTCATGTTTGTTCAGGACCCGATCCTGGGATTGGCGGCGATCGCGCTTTATCCGATCCAGGGATACATGATCCCGAAGCTGCAATGGCATGTGAACCAGCTGGGTAAACAGCGGGTGCGCAATGTGCGCCGGTTGTCGGAAAAGATCGGCGAGTCGATTTCCGGTATCCAGGATGTTCATGCCAATGACGGCGCGCGCTGGGCCTTGGCCGGTATCACCGAGCGGCTCGGAGTGATCTACGACATCCGCTACGAGATCTACCGCCGTAAGTTTTTCATCAAGTTTCTCAACAACTTCATCGCTCAGTTGACGCCGTTCTTCTTCTATTCGATCGGTGGTTACCTGGTGATCAAGGGCGATCTAACCTTCGGCGCCCTGGTCGCCGTCCTGGCGGCTTACAAGGACCTCTCCGCG
>Ga0181579_10000898_pt1 | contig 24619 bp, 27 predicted proteins | sample 071ome_24_FD_132996 | JGI IMG/M metagenome (GOLD analysis project Ga0181579, IMG submission 132996) | Coastal salt marsh microbial communities from the Groves Creek Marsh, Skidaway Island, Georgia - 071402CT metaG (megahit assembly) | ecosystem: Environmental > Aquatic > Marine > Intertidal... | reverse complement strand
TGGGTGTTGTCATTCTTCTTCTTATGATGGCGACAGCTTTCATGGGATACGTGCTTCCCTGGGGCCAGATGAGCTTCTGGGGCGCCACGGTTATTACCAACCTGTTCTCTGCCATACCGTTTGTGGGTGAAAGCATTGTTGTCTGGCTCTGGGGCGGGTTTTCCGTTGATAATCCGACACTTTCACGTTTCTTTGCCCTGCATTATCTGATGCCGTTTCTTATCGCCGGGGTGGTGATACTTCATATCATTGCCCTGCACCGTTTCGGCTCAAACAACCCGCTTGGCATTGACGTCAGCGGCAAGCAGGACACCATACCCTTTCATCCGTACTACACCTCAAAGGATTTGTTTGGCGCAGTTGTGTTTCTGACGATTTTTGCATCAGCTGTTTTCTTCTATCCGAACTTCCTCGGGCATCCGGATAACTACATACCGGCAAACCCATTACAGACGCCGGCACATATTGTTCCGGAATGGTACTTCCTGCCCTTCTACGCCATCCTGCGGGCTATTCCTGACAAGCTGGGTGGTGTTTTGTTCATGTTCGGGGCTATAGCGGTGCTGTTTGTTCTGCCATGGCTGGATAAGTCACCAGTGCGGAGCGGTCGTTTCCGTCCGGTCTTCAAGGTGTTTTTCTGGCTCCTGCTGCTGGATTGTATCCTGCTTGGCTATCTTGGTGCGAAACCAGCCGAAGGTATCTATGTTGTATTGTCACGACTGGCAACCGGCTGGTATTTCTTCCACTTCCTGATCGTGCTGCCAGCACTTTCGCTTGTGGAAAGAACACGTCCATTGCCACAATCGATATCTGCTCCTGTACTTGGAGGCGGGGCGATGGCTGGTGCTGGTGCAGCGTCAAAGGAGAAGCCAAATGCGTAGTCTGAAATCAATCACGCTGAGCCTGGCGCTTACATTGGGCATGCTGACAGCGGCGCAAAATGTATATGCCGCCGGTTCTGGCGGAACCATTACGGAACGTGACTGGACATTCAGCGGCCCCTTCGGATATTTTGATCAGGCGTCACTGCAACGCGGTTTCCAGGTATATCGTGAAGTGTGTTCCGGCTGTCATGGTCTGGACTATATCGCCTTCCGCAATTTTGCTGACCTTGGGTACAATGAAGCTGAAATCAAGGCGATTGCGGCGGAATTTGAAGTTACCGACGGGCCGAATGATGAAGGCGAAATGTTCATCCGTGCGGGTATTCCTGCTGATCGCTACCCTAACCCCTATGCAAATGAAAATGCGGCAAGGGCGGCAAACGGGGGGGCGTATCCGCCTGATTTGTCGCTGATGATCAAGGCACGTCCCAACGGAGCAAACTATCTCTACAGCCTTCTGACAGGTTACGCAGATGCTCCAGCCGGGGTCGAAATGCCAGACGGCATGCATTACAATTCTGCCTATAGCGGGCATCTGATTGCCATGCCTCAGCCACTTTATGGCGATGACGTCACGCTGGCAGACGGAAGTGACGCCTCGATCGAAGCTCTCGCTGCTGATGTGGTTACTTTTCTGGCGTGGACATCTGAGCCGGAACTGGAGGCCCGCAAGCGGACGGGTATCGCGGCGATGATCTTCCTTCTGGTGATGTGCTTTGTCTCTTACGGGTCAATGCGCTATGTCTGGTCCGATGTAAAAAAATAGACTTTAAACCCAAAAGTATGAAAAACCCGGTCAGATGGCCGGGTTTTTTTTATCGCCAAACAGTATTTTGTATGTAACCATAATAACGGTTAGGCCTCTCAAGGGGGATGGGGTGATGCAGAAACTGACCTGCGATGAGTGCGGCGCACAATTTAACTGTGGGTCAACTCCGGCCGGATCATGCTGGTGTATGAATCTGCCAAATATGCGGGATAGTTTTGATCTCGCGGGTAAATGCGTCTGCCCGAGTTGCCTGACCAAAGGCAAGGCAAAAGCCATCACCAGAATGCGGCGCGAGCGCAAAGCCGTCCGACAAAGCAATGCCATAAGGTAATGGTGATCTAGACGTTGAACCGGAAATGGAAAACGTCGCCGTCTACGACTTTGTATTCAGACCCCTCTATGCGCAGCTTTCCGGCTTCTTTTGCGCCTGCTTCGCCATTGCAGGCAATATAGTCTTCATAAGAAATGGTTTCGGCCCGGATGAATCCACGTTCGAAATCTGTATGGATAACACCGGCAGCCTTGGGTGCGGTCGCTCCGCTTGCCACTGTCCATGCCCGCGCTTCCTTGGGGCCGACAGTGAAGAACGTGACAAGATCGAGGAGCTGATATCCGGTGCGTATCATGCGGGAAAGTCCGGCTTCCTCAAGCCCGAGATCGACCAGAAATTCCATTTTCTCATCCGCATCAAGTGAGATGATTTCACTTTCGATGGCGGCCGATACGATCACAACCGCCGCGTTTTCTGCAACCGCTTTTTCTTTTACACGATCCGTCAGGGAATTTCCTTTTGCGGCAGAGGCTTCATCAACGTTACAGACATAGAGGACGGGTTTTGAGGTCAGCAATTGCATGGAGGGCAGTGTTCTGGCCTCATCTTCGGTGAGCCCCGGGACAGATCTTGCAGGGTGTCCATCCGACAAGCCTTTATAGAGTTTTTCCATCAGGACCAGCATTGCCTTGGCTTCCTTGTCCTGGCCTCTGGCTTTCTTGACAAGATTGGCCATGCGTTTTTCCAATGAATCCAGATCAGCCAGCATAAGTTCCGTATCAACGGTATCGGCATCACGAACAGGATCGACCGATCCGTCAACATGGGTAATATTCTCGTCCTCAAAACAGCGTAGAACATGTGCAATGGCATCAACTTCACGAATGTTGCCAAGGAACTGGTTACCAAGGCCTTCACCTTTGGAGGCCCCGCGGACAAGACCGGCAATATCAACAAATTCTATCTGTGTTGGCAGGATCTGCGCCGATTTGGCAATGGATGCGAGTTTGTAAAGACGCTCATCCGGCACGGCTACCCGTCCGGTGTTTGGTTCAATCGTGCAGAAAGGATAATTGGCTGCATCTGCCGCGGCACTTTCTGTCAGGGCATTAAAGAGGGTGGATTTGCCTATATTGGGAAGGCCTACAATTCCGCATTTAAACCCCATTGGTTTTATCCTTTGTTGTTGCTGGCCCGGGCTCAACTTCTGGTGCCGGACAAAGATGCGCCACTTTTGTTGCAAAGGCATTTCCGTCATCCCCGAAGAGGAGCGAAAGCTCGGATGCCATGGTATCTATAAGAGGATGAACCCAGGTTTCCTGTTCATCTTTGGTGAAGTCTGACAAGACGTGGCTGTCCACCATTTTATTGGCCGATGTGGCAAAAGGGGATCTTCCGACTCCAATTCTGAGACGGGTGTAATCCGTGCCGATATGGCGGTCGATATCACGCAACCCGTTATGCCCGCCATGCCCACCACCTGTTTTTATCCTGACCTTGCCCGGAGCAAGATCAATATCATCATGCGCTACCATGAGATTATGGGGAGGTGTTTTGGTGAAATCCATATGTTGTTTGATCGGCAGGCCTGACCTGTTCATAAAACTCATGGGTTTTATCAGCAGGACACGGGTATGGCCAACTCGGCCATCGCTGGTATCGGCGTTATATTTACGCCGCCATGATGAAAATTCATAGAGCGCATGCACCGCATCCAGGAATATGAAGCCGATATTGTGTCGATGGCCTTTGTATGAAGAGCCGGGATTGCCCAGACCAGCAAGAATGATCATTCAATCTCTCCGCTGGTCCGGCCGATCTGGCAGATTATTCATCCGCCCCGGTATCTTCATCGCCTTCTTCTGTTGCCGCATCATCAGTGTCATCGGTTTCTGTTTCAGCCGGAGCAACTGTTGGTGCCGCAATGGTGGCGATGGTGAAGTCGCGGTCGGTGATTGTTGGTTCCACACCCTCAGGCAGAGATACCGCGCTGATATGGATGGAATCCCCGACAACTGTTCCCTCAAGATCAACTTCCAGATTTTCCGGAATGCTGGTGGCAGGACAGTTGACTTCGACTTCATAGCGGACAACGTTCAGCACGCCGCCTGCCTTGAGGCCGGGTGACTTTTCTTCGTTAAGGAATACGACCGGCACCGAAACGGCGATGGTAGCTCCCTTGGAAATACGAAGGAAATCGACATGCAAGGGAACATCCGTAACCGGATGAAACTGAATATCACGGGCCAGCACGTTGTTCTTTTCTCCATCAACAGTAATGTTGAGAAGCTGGCTGAAAATGCCGGGGGTGCTGATCAGTTTGCTGAATGCATTTGCGTCGAGTGTAATGCTGAGGGGATCTTTACGGTCGCCATAAATAACAGCAGGGATGAGCCCTGCACGACGTGCCGCCCGGGCGGACCCCTTACCTGCCCGGTCGCGCTTTGATGCGCTAAGTGTCATGGTATCAGACATGATTTTCTCCATCAAAATGGGCCATGCCTCCAGGGGTGCATGGCTGGTTAAGCACCTGTCTAATGCTTCAGGCTTTAAAAGAAAAGAAAAAAAACCAGATTTCCGCTGGTTTGTTTAATTAAAAAGTGAAGATACAGAGCGTTCTTCGTTGATCCTTATAATAGCTTCACCGAGAAGAGGTGCAACGGTGAGCTGACGGATATTTTTGGCAACCCGCATGGCCTCGGTGGCAAGAATACTGTCGGTGGTCACCAGTGAAGATAAAGGCGAGGACGCAACGCGTGAAACGGCACCGCCGGAAAGAACCCCATGGGTGACATAGGCATCGACAGAAATTGCGCCCTGGTCGATCAGAGCCTGAGCTGCGTTGCAGAGCGTGCCGCCTGAATCAACAATATCGTCGACCATGATGCAACGCCTGTCGTTAACATCGCCGATAATGTTCATGACTTCCGAAACACCGGCGCGTTCACGTCGCTTATCTATGATGGCAAGTTCGGCATCAAGCCTTTTGGCGATGGCCCGTGCCCGGACAACCCCGCCCACATCAGGCGAGACCACAACGAGCCGGTCCTTCGGGTAATTTTTCCTGATATCATCAGTCAGGACAGGAGCAGCGAACAGATTGTCGGTTGGAATATCAAAGAAACCTTGTATCTGGTCGGCGTGTAAATCCATGGTCAGGACGCGATCGGCACCAGCCGACGTGATGAGATTGGCTACAAGTTTTGCTGAAATCGGTGTTCTTGGCCCTGATTTCCGGTCCTGCCTCGCATAGCCATAATACGGAATGACGGCAGTGATACGTCGTGCCGAACCCCGGCGGAGGGCATCCAGTGTCACCAGCAATTCCATCAGATTATCGTTAGCGGGATAAGATGTTGACTGAATAACGAAAACGTCTTCACCACGAACGTTTTCCTGTATCTCAGCAAAGACTTCCATATCGGCAAAGCGCCGGATATCAGCTTTGGTCAGGGGTTTGTCCAGATAGGCAGCAATGGCTTCGGCAAGAGGGCGATTGGAATTACAGGACAAAATCTTCATCAGAACTGCTTCCGCATTGGGTAAAGAGAATTCTTGATAGCAATAAGGCACCCGCTGGGCAAGGGTTTGATTGCAGATCTGTTACACCAGAACACAAGAGGCCACCAGCCCGAGAAGAAAGAGACCTAAAAATATATAAAGATGTGGCATATCGTTAACTTTTATATGGGGTTAGCATCCGTCAATCCGGATCATGGTCATCAGGCGCCCGGTATCGGGCAAATGCTGGTGAGTAGCGCGTCGATGGCTGAAAAACTTCTCGTCACTGTAGGTATCTTCCCTCAAAGCCACTGATTCGATGCCCAAACGGTTCAATTGTTCCCTGACATATCCGGGGAGATCAAAAAGATAGCACCCGTCTTCCGTATCGTTTTTAAAAAATGTTTCCGCCCAGCTCGTTGCGGCCAGAACCTCGTTAAGCAAATCATCGCCAACCTGATAGGAGTGCTGCTGGATTGCAGGACCGATAACGGCTCTGATCTGGCTGTCCTCCGCGCCAAGTTCACGAAGAGCACTGACGGTGTTTGCTATAATTCCGAGAGTTGCGCCACGCCAGCCGGCATGCGCCGCTCCGATAACACCATTTTTCGCATCAGCAAAAACGACGGGCACACAATCCGCAGTCAGGATAGTCAAGGTAAGGCCGTTGCAGTTGGTTACCAGTGCATCACCTTCACGACGTTGCTCATCCCCGGGCCGGGTAGTCAGTGCAATGGCTGAATGTATCTGGTACAGTCCCATCACCGTTTCAGGTTCACCACCTATCGCCGCCGCCGCCCGGGAGCGGTTTTCATTTACCAAAGAGATCTCATCCTTTGAGCCCGGTCCTCCATTGAGGCTTTCGTAAACACCTGCGCTTACGCCGCCATATCGAGTGAAGAATCCATGCCTGATGCCGGGAAGATCAAGAATTGGATGCGTAAGGTAAGGGGGAGGGGTACGGGTCATAAAAACGATCCTGCCATAAATATCAGAAGCCGGCCACCGGCATAGAGCTTTCATCGGGGAGTATGGCCATGACCTTGAACACCCGGCCCATCTGGGCCGGGCTGGTCAGCCGGTCAACCGCTGCGGCAATCATGCGGCGTGTGCCGGGGTCTTGTCCCTCAGCAAGCTGTTCGGCGCGCTCAAAAAGCCCCAGTGCCTTCAGAAAATCCCCCTGATCAACCGGCCCTGCTACATGAGCGCCTGCATCATCAGCGGCGTTGCGGATCGCCTCAAAATCCACCCATGCAGAAATATCGGTCCTGCCAGGCTGGCTCAGAATATCGACGGGCCGGTGATCACGGACTGCTTGCAGACTGTCTCCGATCGGTGATGATTTGCCATAGTCAATCAGAAGCATGGCTCCTTTATGTCGGCTGATATGGGACGCCAGTACTTTGGTGATCTCCAGGGCATCAGGGCATATCTCAGCTATGGTTCCCGGCGGCTGATCCGGAAGATCAAGGGGAGTGGGGGTTTCAGCCTGAGACATCGTGAGCTGACCATCCTTGAGGCTGACCAGTCGTTCGTGCCAGCCGGTCTTGCGGCTGATATACTGACGGACAGGAAGCGCATCGAAAAATTCATTGGCAATCAGCAAGAGAGGGCGGGGCGGTAATGACGACAGATTTTCCGTCCAAAAAGGTTTTGCATTGGAGGCTGTGCGAAGTTTTTCCTGTTGTGCCGATTTCAAGGCGGGGCTGATTTCAACCATCCGTACCGGCCAGACAAAACTCCCTGCCACCATGGCAAGGCTACGAAGTATATCCGCCATCAGGGTGCCTCGCCCCGGCCCCAATTCCATAAGGGACGCGCCGGTTTCATTTCCATCAGGATTAATGTCCTGATGGCAGGCCACCTGATAGAGCCAGAGGCCGATAAGCTCACCAAACATCTGCGAGATTTCAGGCGCGGTGATAAAATCACCGTCCTGCCCGATAGGAATGCCGGAGCGATAGTAGCCGTATTCCGGATGAGAAAGGGCAAGCTGCATAAAATGATCCGTCCCGATAGGGCCGTCCTGTTCGATCAAATGGTGAAGACGGGCCTCAAGCGGGTTGCTGTTCATGCACTCTTCCTTTTGGCGTAAAACGCCATCATCACACCAATAATCACCATCGGCAGGCTGAGCATCTGGCCCATGGTAAGAAAATCAAACAGAAATCCGATCTGCTGGTCCGGTTCGCGAAACACTTCAATGAAAATACGTGCAAGACCATAACCGGAAAGAAAAATGCCAATCATCAGCCCTGGGGTTTCCCTTGCGCCGTTACGGAAGGCGCCACGCAAAATAAGGAATAGGAGAAGCCCTTCAAGTCCTGCTTCGTAAAGCTGGCTCGGATGACGCGTGACTTCACCTCCCCCGGGAAAGACGATTCCCCATGGCATATCCGTAACCCTGCCGTAGAGTTCGGCATTGATGAAATTTGCGATCCGGCCAAAGAACAGGCCTATGGGGGCGGCAAGAGCGATCAGATCACCAAGTGCCAGCGGATTGATGCCAAAACGCCGGGCCACGATGAAGATGGCCGATGCCATTCCTATCATTCCACCGTGGAAAGACATCCCCCCGTGCCAAACCATGAAAATTTCAAGCGGATGATTGAGGTAATAGGGCAGGTTGTAAAAAAACACGTATCCAAGCCGCCCGCCCAGAATGATGCCGATGACACTGGCGTTGATCAGCGCATCCAGCGGAGCCGGGCCCACAGGGTCATCTTCCTGGTCAGTCAGACGTTTCAGATACCACCACCCCAGGAGGATACCGGCAAGGTAGGCCAGCGCATACCATCTGATGGCAAAGGGACCAATTGAAAAAATCACAGGGTCAATCATCGGAAAGGGGATAGCCGCAAAGATGGTTTCAGAGAGTGGGATGGTCTGATTCATGAATTTTGGACATGTGCTGTTGGCGTTATGTAAGGTCTCATTACTCAGCATCATACCTGATAACCACCTCTGGTGAACACCAATCATAGGGCATATTTGAAAAGTGATTCGTCCCTCATTTTCGACCAGGGTTGTGGCCGGAGCGATATATCCTGCCTTTAAGACAATTAAACCCCGATTGATGACCTCAGGCTGAAATATGCCTCAGGTTTAGCGAATCGCTATATTCCCTGCTGTTATGCTGAAAATTGCCAAAAACCACAAGACTCTGTGGTTTTTATCGGGTGGCATCACTAAATATTGTGTTTACTGGCATCCCTTTGTGGTAGAATATGCCTCAAAGGAGATCGTCATGGACGTTCGTGTTCCGCCATCACCACAGCCTCTTGGTAACCCCATCGAATTGATGGAACAGTTCGTCGATGCGAATGAATGGCGTCTTCATCACGCCACGCCGAACGAGATCAGCGTCGAAGTGCCGGGCAAATGGTCTGATTATCACCTGACTTTTACCTGGCAGGACAAGCATGATGCTCTTCATGTCAGTGCGGTGCTTGATATTTTCATTATCGATCAGCAGATGGATGCCGCACGTGAAGTTATCACGCGTATCAACAGCCAGATATGGCTCGGGCATTTTGATCTGCTGGGGGATGACGGCTCGGTGCTGTTTCGGTGCACACTCCCGCTCAGGGGAACCGGCGGCGCAACACCTGAGCAGATTGAAGATCTGATCGATATTTCTCTCGGCGAATGTGAACGGGCATATCCGGCCTTGTTTCAGATCGCAACCGGTGTAGTATCAGTCCAGTTGGCGGTTGATGCCGCTTTCCTTGAAACCGCCGGCACGGCCTGAATTAAAGAAACCAATAAAGACGATGACTCATATTCTTCTCGCAGGATGCGGAAAAATGGGTACAGCCATGTTGACGGGCTGGCTCAATAATCTGAATGATGACATAACTTTTTCCGTTGTTGATCCGGCCATTGATGCAACGCATCCTCTTGCCGGAAGACCGAATGTCACCTTCGCAAAGAGTGCGGATGCCGACCTGCCGTCACCGGATATGGTTGTGCTTGCTGTCAAGCCACAGATGATGGCGGAAGCACTGCCTCCTCTGGTGAAGGTCAGCCGTAAGGATACGGTTTGGCTTTCCATCGCTGCGGGGATTTCTGTCAAGTGGTTGCAGGATGCGATTGCCGAAAATGCTCCGATTATCCGGACCATGCCAAACACACCCGCTGCGATCGGACGTGGCGTGACAGCCATGTTTACAGGTGAAGGTGTTCCGGGTGAAATGTCGGACATGGCAAAATCACTGCTTGCGGTGACCGGGCAGGTTGTCATTCTGGATGACGAAAAGGACATGGACGCCGTGACCGCTGTTTCAGGTTCAGGTCCGGCTTATGTTTTTTACCTCAAGGAAGCGTTGGAAGGTGCGGCTATCAATGCCGGGCTGAAGCCGGAACTTGCGGCAATATTGGCGGAACAGACCATTATTGGTGCCGCCGCCCTGATGGATGAGAGCAACGAGAGCGCGAGTCAGCTTCGTGTCAACGTAACCAGTCCGGGCGGAACGACTCAGGCGGCACTTGATGTGCTGATGGCGGAAGATGGTCTCCTCCGGTTGATGAAAAAAACCGTTCTGGCCGCCCGTGAACGCTCACGGGAACTTGGCAATTAGCCGGAGAAAGCCTATCTTCCCTTAAGTAAGGTATGGATATGGCTGAAACGACGGAAATCATTGACACCACCCGACGTAAAGCGGGCAAGGCTGTTCTTCAACTCCTGAATACGCGCAGGTTTGAAGCACTGACGACAGATGAAATCGCGGCTGAAGCCGAAATTGACCCGGATTTTCTGCGCCGCCTTTTTGTTGATTTGCCGGCCATTGTTGATCAGGGGCTGCGCGATAAGGATGATGATATTCTTTCATCACTTGGCGACGATTTCGCTGAAGATCCTGACGCGAGCGTTAGGGAGAAGATCCTGGAAGGCCTCATTGCCCGTTATGAAGCCTATGCCCCTTTCAAGCAAGCCATACGACACCTGAATACGGCATCGTGCCAAAACCCGGTATTGGGAGGGATGCTGATATTTCGGTTAAACACGGCGATGCATTCGCTTTTGCATCTCGCCGGTGGTGCCGGGGAAGGTCTTGCAGGTATGTTGCGTGCAAAGGGGCTTTCGGCTGTTGCACTGGCCTGCCAGCGTGAGTGGATGAAAGATGATACGCCTGACCTAGCGGCAACATCGCGGGCCCTTGATAAGAGGCTTAAGCAGGCTGAAAGTCTGGCCAAAACATTCCGGCTTATTCCGGATGAACAGCAAAGAGAAGAATATGACAGAAGCCAGTTTTGATGATTTCATGAAGATAGATATCCGCCTTGGCACCATTACGGCGGTGGATGATTTTCCGGAAGCCCGGAAGCCTGCCTGGAAGCTGACCATTGATTTCGGAGCGGAGATCGGGGTCAGGAAATCTTCAGCACAGATCACGGATCATTACGGCAAGGATGACCTGTTAGGCCGGCAGGTCATGGCGGTGGTTAATTTTCCGCCAAGGCAGATAGGTCCATTCATGTCGGAGGTGCTGACCTTGGGTGTTGGGGATGAAGCCGGCCGCATTGTTCTGCTCGGGGTGGATAAACCAGCCCCGAATGGAGCCCGGATGCACTAAGCGTATCGGTCTAGATGGGCAATTGAAGTCGCGCCCGCAGCCCACCCATCGGCGAATCCCCAAGCAAAAGCAGGCCACCATGCGACAGCGCCGCGTCATTGGCGATCGAAAGCCCGAGCCCGTCGCCACTTGAGTCGTTGCCTGAATTGAGCCTTACAAAGGGCCGGAGAACACTTATCCGGTGTTCTTTGGGTATCCCCGGGCCGTCATCATCAATCAGGATCTGTATCTGTTCATGGTCACACTCAATGCGGACTTCGGTATGGGTGCCGAAACGTATCGCGTTGCCGATCAGGTTATCAACTGCGCGGCGGATAAGCCTTGGGCGCAGTGCTATTTCCGGGACTTTGGCATCAGGTGTTGCCAGTTTGAGAACATCATCGGGAAGGTTGAAGCCTGAAATGCTGTCCTTGACGATTTCAGTCACGCTCCGGGTTTCAATCTGCTCTGCCATCGCGCTGTTGGCAAAGTCGATATAGCCGGTGATCATCGATTCCATCTCAGAAATATCTTTCTCAAGGCCAGTCTTGTCCTCACTTTCAGGAATATATTGTAGCTGGAGTTTCATCCGGGTGAGAGGTGTCCGAAGATCATGAGAAACCTGTGCAAGCATTTCTGTCCGCTCGACAAGCTGGCGCTGAATACGCTGATGCATAGCCTGAAAGGCCCGACCCGCAAGCCGCACTTCACGTGCCCCTTCAAGCCGGTAATCAGGTGCCGGGCGACCAAGCCCGACCTGCCGCGCTGCCTTGGCAAGTCGTCGGATGGGGCGTACCTGTCCGCGCAGAAAAAGGAGCGCGATGGCAAAGAGAAAGATCGAGGTGCTGACAGTCCATAAAATCACCAGCCACGATGTGCTGCTGAAAATGCGTTTCCGGCTTGATTTGATTTCAAGAACACCGCCGGGAAACTGAACGTGGATAGACACCAGATCATCGTTTCTGTGGAGGTCCAGCACAAAAGGATGGCTCAGTTTGGTATCAAGAGACTGCCGAAGCATATCACTTGCGTAAGTATAGGGGGCGTTTTCTATGCGTGGCAGGATGCCCTTTTGATGCCAGTCCAGTTTAAAGTGGAAATACCTGCCGGCGAAGGCTGATGTTTCCTCAAACCCTTCCTGGCTCTGATCTGATGCGAATCTGTCAACAATCACGTGGATATCTGAAGACAGGTTGCCCGCCATATATCTTGTGACGGTATCCCAGTGCCGCTCATAGAAGATCAGCACCGTTACGATCTGCACCAGAATCATGGGTGTCAGAATGATCAGCAGCATCCGGCCAAACAGTGTTTTCGGTAGCAAGGAATTAGCGTTCATCGGGGTTCATCCCTGGAGGATTTATCTGTTTCCAGTACCCAGCCCAGCCCTCGGGCGGTGATAAGATAGATTGGCCGCCCCGGATTGGGTTCAAGCTTGCGGCGCAACCGGGCCACCGCAACATCAATGCTTCGTCCTTCCATCTTGCCCCCAAGCATAGCGGAAAGTTCCTGCCGGGATAAGACCGTGCCGGCGTTTTCTGCAAAACATAAAAGTAACGCCTTTTCCGAAGAGGTCAGATGCCGGCGTTGCCTCCCTGTCATCAGAATTTGGCGGCCCGTATCAAATTGATGGGGGCCAAAACGAACACCCGAATGTGTCTGCTCAACATCTTCGGTCGGGGTGACCTTCCGGCCCAAAATATTCCGGAGCCGCAAGGCAAGTTCAAGCGGCTCAAACGGTTTTGTCATGTAATCATCAGCGCCGCTCTCAAGTCCGTGCAGACGCTGTCCGGGCTCACCCATCGCGGTAAGCATCAGGCAAGGTGTTGTTTCACCAGAGGATTTGAGATCACGGACAAGATCAAGGCCGGTTTCACCCGGCATCATGACATCCACAACAAGCATATCGAACTGCATGCCTTTGAGCCGGATGCGGGCTTCTTCAGCCGAAGAAGCGGTCGTCACAAGAAACCCTTGCTCAGTTAAAAAGCGGCTCAACAGTTCACGCAGGCGATTGTCATCATCAATCACCAGGATATGAGGTTTTTCCAAAGGGGTCATCGGACTACTTTCGCGGCACAGATACACTTGCCTGTTCCGGACGGATTATAGCTTTAGTATCATCATCCAGCATTTCACGCATGACATCAAGAAAGCCCTCCACGGCGTTAAAGCCGGCGGTCTTATAGGCACGTGTAAAACGTCTTTTCTGCACCGCCGTCAGCTCCGTTTCCAACTCATATCCCTTTTCCGTAAGTGAGAGAAGTCGTTGGCGTTTGTCGCTTACGCCCTTTTCAAGCATGACATAGCCATCTTCCACCAGACGGTTGAGAACCCGGGCAAGAGACTGTTTTGTAATATTGAGGATCGACAGCAACTGGCTTACGGTGATTTCCGGGTTGCGTCCGACAAAATATATCACCCGGTGATGCGCCCGGCCCAATTCTCTCTTCTCCAGAATGGCATCAGCTTCAGCGGTAAAATCACGATAAGCAAAAAATAACAGCTCTATGCTGTACCGCAATTCATCCTCGCGAAGAAAAAGTGGATTGTGATGTGTTTTTACGTCAGTCATGTTGACTTATATTCGCGCTTAATGTTCTATTTGACAAGAATATAACGTAAAGGACCTACTGGATGGAGTCCTCACCTTCCGAAAGGCAACAACCATGGCAATACTACCTTTTGACGACCGGGATGGCCTGATCTGGTTTAACGGAGAAATGGTCGAATGGCGTGATGCAAAAACCCATGCTCTGAACCACGGTTTACACTACGCAAGTTCGGTGTTTGAAGGTGAGCGAGCCTATAACGGGGCTATTTTTGAAAGTGAGTGGCATACCCGCAGGTTCAGGGAATCCGCCCGCATCCTGGATTTTAAAATCCCCTACACAGATGAGGAGATCATCGCAGCCAAAAAGGCAGTTATGGAAGCCAACAATATTGTTGACGGATATATTCGTCCGGTCGCCTGGCGGGGAAGTGAAATGATGGCGGTCTCTGCCCAGCATTCCAAGACACATGTTCTTATCGCAGCGTGGGAGTGGCCCAGCTATTTTGATCCCGAAACCAAGATGAAGGGTATTACGCTTGGTTTTGCTGACTGGAAACGCCCGAGCCCGGAAACAGCGCCGGTTCATGCCAAGGCAGCTGGTCTATACATGATCTGTACCCTTTCCAAACACGGGGCGGAAAAAAATGGATTCCACGATGCCCTGATGCTGGATTACAGGGGATATGTGGCCGAAGCCACAGGAGCCAATGTGTTTTTCCTTATGGAAGACGGCAAAATCCATACCCCTGATGCCGATTGCTTTCTGAACGGTATTACCCGCCAGACTGTAATCAAACTGGCAAAAGACATGGGGTATGACGTTGTGGAACGGCACATCAAGCCCGAAGAGCTCAGCCAGGTTGCGGAATGTTTTCTTACGGGAACCGCTGCTGAAGTTACGCCTGTATCACGTATCGGTGACTATCATTTCAATCCAGGTGCATTCAGCCGGGATATTATGGACAAGTATGCGGCGCTGGTAAGGGGAGAGAGCTAGGAAAAGCGAAACCCTAGCTCTTCCACCGGTCCCGTGCAGCGGTATCGCTTTCCCGTGCATCAACCCAGGTGACCTCGCCTTCGCTTTCCTCTGCTTTCCAGAAGGGGGCGTCGGTTTTCAGGAAATCCATCATAAATCTGGCGGCGTCGAAGGCGGCATCCCGGTGCGGCGACGCGCAACCCACAAAAACAATCTGCTCACCTGCCATGAGCCGTCCCACCCGATGGATGATAACGGCCTTGCTTAATGGCCATCTTGACATGGCCTCATCATAGATCCGTGATAATTCACGTTCGGTCATGCCGGGGTAATGTTCAAGGGTCATGGCGGAGATATGCCTCCCCTTTGCCATATCACGGACAAGGCCGGTAAAAGTGACAACAGCCCCGGGATACCCATCAGGGCCGGATGAGCCGAGGGAGCGGGTTTCCGCGGCGCTGTCAAAATCATCATGCTGGACGCGTACCGGCAAGGGATCTAGCCTCCTGTAACAGGTGGAAAAAAGGCAACTTCATCGCTATCAGAAACCGGCGCATCAAGGTCACAATATTCCTGATTGATGGCGACGCGGACCACTTCCATATTGCTGAGCGCGCTGGCATGGCCCGGGCTCTGTTCACGCAAATGGGTGATCAGTCCGGCTACGGTTGTGACGCCATCGGGAAGAGGGCGTTCTTCCTGGCCAGTGCCAATATGCTCACGCATCCATGCAAAATATATCAGTTTCATAACGATGGCTCTCTCAGTGGAATGAAAGGCAGGGGATCACCCTCCTTAACATTGCCAATATCGGCAGGAATTTCAACCAGGCCGTCGGCACCGGTCAATGATGACAGAACACCTGCACCAGCGCGACCGTGCAGGGTGACACTGATCCTGCCATCATCTTTCGCCACAAGTTTTGCCCTAAGGAATTCTGCCCGTCCGGGTTTATGCTGATGGGCAAATCCTGCCGGAACAGTGATTTTCATTACAGGTTCGATATTGCCGCCCTGAAGCCGCTTCAGCACCGGGGCAACAAGAAGCCTGTAGCAGACAAAGGCTGCAACAGGATTTCCCGGCAGGCAGAAGACATATTTATCCCCGATTCGGCCAACCGCCATCGGCCTCCCCGGTTTCATGGCAAGACGCCAGAAATCAATACCCCCGCCATTATCGATGATGGCCTGTCGGGCGTGATCTTCTTCACCGGCTGAACTCCCGCCTGAGGTGACCAGCACATCCGCCGCTGTAAGCTGATTGGCAAAGGCCTTGGTAAGGGTTGCCCTGTCATCCGGAATGATCCCGCCATCCACAACCCTGAGGTTATCCGAAATCATCAGTGCCTTGAGCATGGGCCGGTTTGAATCATGTATCATGCCTTCATCAAACCCGGCCGGGCTCCCAGCCTCACAGACTTCATCTCCCATGGACAGAAGGGCAACCTTGAGCGGGAGGAAAACATCAAGCTGGTGTTCGCCAACAGCCGCCGCGAGACCTATTTCCGAAGGACCTAATCTTGTTCCGGCTCGCAGCACGATATCACCCGTCCGGACATTTTCGCCTCCGGGCCTGAAATTTGAACCTTTTCTGATCCCTTCCGGCAGGGTGATTTTTCCGTCTTTCCCGACCGTGCAGTATTCTTCCATCGCGACTGTATCCGGGCCGGCAGGCATGGGGGCACCGGTGAAGATTCGATATGCAGCGCCACGTTCGGCCTTACCCTGATAAGGATGGCCTGCCTTGATGGACCCAACTACAGGCAAAGAAGGGTTTCCGTGGGCAATATCTTCGGCATAGAACGCGTAACCGTCCACTGCGGCCGTATCCTGCTGCGGCACATCGATCCTGGCGATGACATCCTGCCGCAAGATATGCCCGAGGCAATCCTCAAGAGGTTGCATCCCATGATCAGCTATGGTGCTGACCTGATCAAGGATCAGGGTGAGGGCTGTGTCTAATGGTTTGTCATGGCGCCGGTTGTCATCCATCAGGGTGAGACCTTCTGATAATTACATCGGCTATCATGGCTGCATCGTTCAGATCAAGCACCGGAAGGTGGCAGTCCGGCAGGGTTGTGTCGGCGGCCACCGCAAAGATGCCCGGCCTTTCCGGGTAGAGAAAGGGATTGCCCGTTTCTGCCCGCCAGATTTCGATTTTGGGGAAGTCGATATCCTTGAATCCTTCCACCAGAACCATATCCGCGGGGCTCAACTCACCCAGAAGAGTGTTGAGATCGGCTTCAATGCCGTCAGGGGTTTCGGTGAAATGAACCCGGCGGCGCGATGAGGAGATCAGCATCTGCGTTGCGCCAGCCTTCCGGTGACGCCAGCTGTCCTTGCCCGGTGTATCCGGGTCAAAGGCATGATGTGCATGTTTGATGCTGGCAACACTAAACCCACGTTCACTGAGAATGCGGATCAGTTTTTCGGCAAGGGTTGTCTTGCCGGAGCCAGAGAAACCGGCAAGCCCGAAGACCATACCATGTCGGGTGGCATTAGGCAGATGCATTGTCATCAAGGGCCTTTCTGAAATAATCCCAGCCGGTGATGGCGGTCAGAATGGCAGCAGCCCACATCAGGAAAAGCGTTATCGTCGCAATTTGCCATCCTGCGGGGGTCAGGGGTGAGGCGATGGCAAAACCAATCGCAACCAGTTGCAGGGTTGTCTTGATTTTTGCAAGAGAGGTGACGTGAATTACCACCTGTTGTCCTGCCATAAATTCACGTAAGCCAGAAATAAACACCTCGCGGAAAAGGATAATCAGCGCCGGCAGAAACATGAGCCATCCCCATGTATCGCTGACCGGCAGGGCCAGAATACATCCCGCAACAAGCATCTTGTCGGCAATCGGATCAAGCATGCGTCCCAGGTTCGACACGGCATCAAACTGCCGTGCCAGCATGCCGTCGAGCCAGTCAGTCATGGCGGCAACGGCAAAAAGTATCAGGCCGGCAAATCGAAGATCAGCATCACCACTGGCAATAAACAAGGGGATAGCCGCGCTTGAGGTGATGCGGAATATCGTGATTGTGTTGGGCAGTTGCCTGATCATTTTTTGTTCCTTGAATTCATTCCACACTCTACCGATTGGTAAAGGTGGTTTCCAGTCTAATCAGGGCTCCGGGATGAATTACCGCTGTCATGGAACCAGCCGTAGATTGTTTCCGCGACCTGACGGCTGATGCCATCGACCTGTGTGAGGTCTGGGATGCCTGCCCTCGCCACGGACCGGGCAGAGCCAAAATGAGATAGCAGGGCCTTTTTCCTTTTGGCACCGATGCCGGGGATCTGATCAAGGGGAGAGCTCACGGCGGATTTCTGACGCCTTGCCCGATGCGCTCCAATCGCAAATCGGTGGGCTTCATCTCTGAGGCGCTGGAGGAAGTGCAGAACCGGGGTGTTCAGGGGCAGGGAGAAACTTTCCCTGCCGGGCTGGTGAAATTCTTCCCGGCCAGCGTTACGGTCCGGACCTTTGGAAATGGCAACGATGGGAAGATCAGTGATGCCAAGGTCATCCATGACCTCAAGAGCGGACGAAAGCTGTCCCTTTCCGCCATCCAGCAAGACCAGATCAGGCCAGACACCGGTCTGGCGATCCGGATCGTCCCGCATGGCACGCCTGAACCGGCGGTCAAGCACCTGCCGCATCATGGCAAAATCATCTCCGCCAAAGTCAGGTGTGTTTTCATCTCTGACAATGTTGAATTTGCGGTAGCTGTTTTTCACAAACCCGTCCGGGCCGGCAACAATCATCCCGCCCACAGCATTGCTCCCCTGGATGTGGGAGTTGTCATAGACTTCAATGCGTTCGGGTATGTCTTCAAGATCAAAAAGATCGCGAACGTCTTCAAGCATGGCCCGCTGGTTCTGACTCTGGGCCATCTCACGCATCAGGGCTTCGGTGGCATTGCGCTGAGCCATCTGCATCAGATTGCGGCGATGGCCACGTGACGGCACGCTGATCTGGATCCTGCGTTCCGCCCGTGAAGACAGAGCCTCGGCAATCAGAGGGGCCTGTTCGGGCGGAATATTCACCAGTATCTCCGGGGGAGCAGGCTTGTCGTCATAAAACTGGCCAATAAATGCCGCAAGGACAAAAGTGATTTCATCTTCAGCCTCATGCCGGGGAAAAAAAGACTTCGTGCCGTAATTTGACCCGTTTCGCATGAAGAAGACCTGAACACAACTTTTACCGCCTTCCTGATGAATGGCAATGATGTCGGCGTTGAGCTCACTTGGCAGATTGATATCCTGATGCGCTTGTATTGTTGTCAGGGCTCGTATCCGGTTACGCCATACGGCCGCTGTTTCGAATTCAAGTTCGGCGGAAGCGGCATGCATATTTTCAGCAAATTCCTGCTGGACTTCGCGCGACTCGCCACTCAGAAATCTTGCGGCCAGACGGACCTGTTCGGCGTAATCTTCGGGGCTGATCCGGCCGACACAAGGGGCAGTACATCTCTTGATCTGATATTGCAGGCACGGCCGGCTCCGGACAGAAAAAATGGAATCCGAACATGTCCGCAACATGAAGGCCCGGGATAATTCGGTGATGGTCCTGTTCACAGCACTGGCGGATGCGAAAGGGCCAAACCATTCAGCTTTTCGTTTGCGGGGTCCGCGATGCTTGGCCAGTTGGGGCCAGTCGTGATCCTGGCTGATCATGATATAGGGAAAGCTTTTGTCATCCCGCAGCAGAATGTTGTATCTCGGCCTGAGCGTTTTGATCAGATTGGACTCAAGCAACAGGGCTTCGACCTCTGTCCGTGTTGTCACAATCTCCATTGCCATTGTCTCCGCCACCATGCGGGTGAGCCGGTTGCTGAGGGCGTTTGCCCGTGTGTAGCTTGTCACACGTTTGTTCAGAGCTCTGGCCTTGCCGACATAAAGCGCGTTGCCTTCTCTGTCCAGCATGCGATAGACACCAGGCTGCCCTGTCAGTTTTCGTGCCGTATCGCGTATGATCTTCAGGCCGCGCTGAAGATCTGCCGCCGGAGATGGGATGTTGTTTTCCTTTTTTTCTGCCATATCATTACCTTACCTCAAGACACTTTTTTTGCCAGCCCAAGCTGGAAGCAGATACGAGAATCGGCTGCCTGAGGTGCCATCAGGGTAATCCACCAAGCTTGTGGAAAAACATGTGGAAAAGAGGGGCGTTGACGGCAGAGATCCGCAGGAAACCGCCAAAATTACGTATTTGCTTAATTTTTAGGCACATTTTAATTTATATAAATAAAACAATACTTTAAATGATTGCAATAAAAAAAATACGAATTCTTCTAATCCTTTTTACGGTCAGGGTTTCAGAAATATGGCAAAAATGTTTTTCTGTGCATAATTTCGGGCAGGTTTCCTTAAGTTCTATTTATAAGCGTTAACTAATTATTTATTAGGGTTACACCCATGATTTGTAAGGCAAGATGCTTTTTCAAGCGGGTCGCCGTCGCTGCCGGCGTTGTTTTTCCTCTCGTTTAAAAGCGATGGAAGCACTGCTTCCCAACTCAAGTTCTGATGCTTCAAGGCGGCGAATTTCATCTCTGAGACGGGCGGCCTCTTCAAACTCGAGATTTGCGGCGGCGTTCTGCATAGCCTGTTCCAGATCAGAAATTGTCTGCCGGATATCTTTGCCAACCATGTGGCTGCCCTTACCATCGGCATCCACTTCAACCCGGTCACCTTTTTCGAAGACGCTGTCAAGGATATCAGCAATCTGCTTGCTGACCGTTTCGGGGGTTATGCCATGCTTCGTGTTGTATTCCTGCTGTTTGGCGCGGCGCCTGTTGGTTTCGCTGATGGCAAAGTCCAGGCTGCTGGTAATGGTGTCTGCGTAAAGCAGTACGCGTCCGTTTACGTTTCGGGCGGCCCGGCCAATGGTCTGGATAAGCGATGTTCGGGAACGGAGATACCCTTCCTTATCGGCATCAAGAATGGCCACAAGCGCACATTCCGGAATATCCAGCCCTTCTCTCAGAAGGTTGATGCCTATCAATACATCAAAAACACCAAGTCTCAGATCACGGATGATTTCAATACGTTCCAGCGTGTCAATATCCGAGTGCAGATATCGCACCCGCACCCCGGCTTCATGCATGTATTCTGTCAGATCTTCAGCCATTTTCTTGGTCAGGGTGGTGATCAGCACACGAGATCCGGCAGCGGCCGCTTCAAGACATTCGGCAATCACATCATCAACCTGGTTTTCGGTCGGCCGGATAATGCACTCCGGATCAATCAGACCTGTGGGGCGAACCACCTGTTCGGCGAACACACCGCCGGTGCGTTCGAGTTCCCATGAGCCAGGTGTTGCGGAAATAAAGATGGTCTGTGGCCGGAACGCCTCCCATTCCTCGAATTTGAGCGGCCGGTTATCCATACAGGAGGGGAGACGGAAACCATGTTCTGAAAGGGTGCTTTTCCGGGCCCTGTCACCTTTGAACATGGCGCCGATCTGGGGCACGGTGACGTGGCTTTCATCAACGAAAAGCAACGCATCTTCAGGCAGATATTCAAAAAGGGTTGGCGGTGGCTCACCCGGCCCGCGTCCGGACAGGTAGCGTGAGTAGTTTTCAATACCGTTACAGACCCCGGTGGCCTCTATCATTTCAAGATCAAAAGTGGTGCGTTGTTCAAGGCGCTGGGCTTCAAGCAGCCGGCCCGCCCCCTCAAGTTCAGTCAGGCGGTCTTTCAGTTCATGCCGGATCAGCTTACTGGCCTGCTGGAGCGTCGGTTTCGGCGTGACATAATGCGAATTGGCAAAGATGCGTACACTTTCGAGTTCTCCTGTCCGGTGGCCGGTCAGGGGATCAAACCCTGTGATCGATTCAATCTCGTCACCAAAAAGTGAAATGCGCCAGGCACTGTCTTCGAGATGGGCCGGGAAAATTTCCACAACATCACCACGGACACGAAAACATCCGCGCTGAAATCCGGCATCGTTGCGGGTGTATTGCAATTCGGTCAACTGACGCAGAAGCACCTGCCGCTCAATGCAACCACCCTTATTCAGCCGGATCACCATGCTGGAATAGGTTTCCACCGAACCTATGCCATAGATGCAGGATACCGAAGCAACGATAATCACATCGCGTCGTTCCAGGAGCGCCCGGGTGGCGCTGTGCCGCATCCGGTCAATCTGCTCATTGATGGTGGCTTCTTTTTCGATATAGGTATCCGACCTCGGCACATACGCCTCGGGCTGATAGTAATCATAGTAAGAGACAAAATATTCGACCGCGTTGTCCGGGAAGAGGGATTTCATTTCACCATAAAGCTGTGCGGCCAGGGTCTTGTTCGGCGCCAGGATCAGCGAAGGTCTGTTCATCTTTGCGATGACATGGGCCATGGTGAAGGTTTTACCTGATCCCGTCACCCCAAGAAGAACCTGGTCACGTTCATTTTGCTCCAGCCCGGTCACAAGCTCTTTGATGGCGCCCGGCTGGTCGCCTTGCGGCTTGAACTCGCTCTTGAGGCTAAAGGGGATCGCCTCTTCCACGTCGTTGGCGAAGAGCGGTTTCATCGGATCGGCAGGGGGTGATGCGGTGTCCATGGAAATAATATAGGCTTCGTTGACCGATCACGGTAGGGGGCTGGACCATATTGATGCAATTTTTCCTTGCCTCGGTCCGCTTCATGATCCTATGAAAGGGTATACCGCACAAAATGGAAAAGGATCAAACCATGGCGCTTATAGCTGACCGCCTTTCTGTCATCAAACCTTCCCCTACTATAGCCGTATCAACGAAAGCCGCTGAACTCAAAGCTGCGGGGCGTGATGTTATCGGTCTTGGTGCAGGAGAGCCGGATTTTGATACGCCCGAGCATGTCAAGGAAGCAGCCCGCAAAGCCATTGCCGATGGTAAAACGAAATATACCGCTGTTGACGGAATACCTGAACTCAAGGAGGCCATCGTCGCCAAATTCAAGCGGGAAAACAGCATAACCTGCACCGCCGCTGAAGTGTCGGTCGGAACAGGTGGCAAACAGGTCCTTTATAACGCGTTGATGGTAACGCTCAACCCGGGGGACGAAGTGATCATTCCCGCACCGTACTGGGTATCCTATCCGGATATGGTGTTGCTTGCAGGTGGCACACCGGTGATGGTGGCATGCCCGGCTTCAGCCAGTTTCAAACTGACCCCGGAACAGCTGGAGATGGCGATTACGCCAAAAACAAAATGGGTTATTCTCAACAGCCCCTCCAATCCTTCCGGGGCAGGATATTCAGGGGATGAGCTCAAGGCACTGGCCGAAGTTCTGCGTCGTCATGACCATGTGTATGTCCTCACCGACGATATGTATGAGCATCTTGTCTATAACGATTTTGTTTTCACCACGATGGCCCAGATTGCACCAGACCTGCAGGACAGGATACTGACACTTAACGGGGTGTCCAAAGCATACTGCATGACCGGATGGCGTATTGGATACGCGACCGGCCCCAAGGAGCTGATCAAGGCCATGGCAAAACTGCAGTCGCAGTCCACCTCAAGCCCGAATTCAATTGCCCAGCACGCCGCGGTGGCGGCTTTGAATGGTCCGATGGATTTCATGGCCAGGAACCTCAAGGCTTTTGACAGCCGCCGCCAACTGGTGGTGGACGCACTCAACAAAATTGACGGTATTTCCTGCCCGGATCCCGATGGGGCTTTTTATGTCTTCCCTTCCATTGAAGGGCTGATCGGCCGCACCCGTCCGGATGGCGGTACCATCAGCAACGACAGTGATCTTGTCACCTGGCTTCTTGAGGATGGAGGTGTGGCCGCAGTCCAGGGTGTAGCTTTCGGGCTGGAGCCGCATTTCCGTATTTCCTACGCCACCAGCACAGAGGCGTTGGAGGATGCTTGCGGCAGGATCAGGGCGTCGGTGGAAAAACTGACCTGATCACGTAAAAGTGACCGCAAAGCGGTTCTGCGGACACATTCTGTCCATATTTAGGCCTTAGCTCTATTTCCGTATTCAAACAAATCCGGAGACATGGATATGCTGATTAAGCCGTACCGACCCTGGTCCTTAAGTGAAAACGATATCACACCGGAAACTGTCTATATGAGTAGGCGGTCCCTGCTTGCCGGCATGGGGCTTGGGGCCGCTGGTGTTATGGGCTTCGGGGTGATGCCCCGGGCGGCCTTTGCGGGCATCACGGGGTTTCCGGCATCACGCAATCCTGATTTCACGCTTGACCGTCCCTTAACCGACGAGGAAGAGGCCACGACCTATACGAATTTCTATGAATTCGGTTCGTCCAAGAATATCTGGCGCAAAGCCCAGAAACTTGAAATTGATCCCTGGGCGGTCACCATTGATGGCATGGTGGAAGAAGACATCACCATTGATGCGGCTGAACTGGTGGAAAAACTTGGCGGGCAGGAAGAGCGGCTTTATCGCCACCGCTGTGTTGAGGCATGGGCCATGGCGGTTCCGTGGACGGGCATTCCTCTTGAGCGGCTGGTCACCTTCGCCCGGCCGGATGCGGGTGCGAAATATCTGCGGTTTGAGACTTTTGAAGATAAATCCGTTGCCCCCGGGCAACGCCAGAGCTGGTATCCCTGGCCTTATGTTGAGGGCGTCACCATGGCAGAGGCAACCAATACACTCGCCTTTCTGGCAACCGGGCTATATGGCAAGGCCTTGCCCAAGCAGAACGGCGCTCCCATACGTCTTGTCCTGCCGTGGAAATACGGCTTCAAGTCGATCAAGTCCATACGCCGTATCACTTTTACGGATAAACAGCCGGTCAGTTTCTGGCAGGATCTACAGGCCAGCGAATATGGTTTCTGGGCCAATGTTAACCCGGAATATAATCATCCGCGCTGGTCACAAAAAACGGAACGGATGCTTGGAACCAACGAACGACGCGATACCCTCAAATATAATGGTTACGGTGAGTGGGTTGAAGGCCTCTACGCTTCAATGCCGCAGGACAGGACACTGTTCTTCTAGGCGCGGGAATCTGCTTACGGATCGTGCTGTGAGCCACGGATAAGTGCCGCGACTCTGGAGGTTTCGTCAAGCCTTGCGGTGCTGGCGGACGGTAATTTCCGTTGCGTCAGATGCTGTGCCGGATAGGTGTGGCCGCATTCCTGCATGATCTCATGAAAACGGCCAAT
>Ga0181579_10000897_pt1 | contig 24643 bp, 22 predicted proteins | sample 071ome_24_FD_132996 | JGI IMG/M metagenome (GOLD analysis project Ga0181579, IMG submission 132996) | Coastal salt marsh microbial communities from the Groves Creek Marsh, Skidaway Island, Georgia - 071402CT metaG (megahit assembly) | ecosystem: Environmental > Aquatic > Marine > Intertidal... | reverse complement strand
TAAACGATGGCTCATGCCTTGCAAACTTGCAGTGTGTTGTTGATTTTGAAAAAACCGACGAACAGTTGCTTAAAAAAATCACAACAGGGGCAGCCCTACACCTCGAAGGTAAACTGATCGAAAGTCAAGGCGCTGGTCAGAAAGTAGAACTTGCCGTAACCACTATTGTCGTCCTCGGCGAGGCAGATCCCGAAGCCTACCCGATCCAACCCAAAAAACACAGCCTCGAATTTCTTCGAGAAAAAGCGCATCTTCGGGTTCGCACTTCAACCTTTAGTGCCGTAATGCGCCTGCGCTCCGCACTTGCTTTTGCCGTGCATCAGTTTTTTCAGCAAAAAGGGTTCTATTATGTCAACACACCGATCATCACCGGAAGTGATGCCGAAGGGGCTGGTGAAATGTTTCGAGTGACTACCCTAGATCCCAAAAACCCCAAAAAAACAGAAGACGGCAGCATCGATTACAGTAAAGATTTTTTTGGAAAAGAAACCAACCTCACCGTTTCGGGTCAGCTCGAAGCAGAGACCTATGCATTGGGCCTTGGTGATGTTTATACCTTTGGGCCTACTTTTCGGGCCGAAAATTCCAATACTACTCGCCACTTGGCCGAGTTTTGGATGATCGAACCCGAGATGGCCTTCTATGATCTTAATGACAATATGGACCTCGCCGAAGCCTTTATCAAAAGCGTCTTGGGGTATGTTTTAGAAAATTGTCGAGAAGATTTAGAATTTTTAGACGAACGCTTTCAAAAAGAAGAACAAGCCAAACCTCAGCAGCAAAGAAGTGGAATGGGATTAATCGAAAAGATTCGTTTTGTCGTTGACAACAAATTTATTCGTATTAGTTATACCGAAGCCATTGATATTCTCAAAAACTGTACGCCCAATAAAAAGAAAAAGTTTGAATATCTCGTCAACGAATGGGGCGTTGATCTACAAAGTGAGCATGAACGCTATTTGGTAGAAAAACACTTCAACTGTCCCGTAATACTGTATGATTATCCTGCAAAAATCAAAGCTTTTTATATGCGTCTCAATGACGATGAAAAAACAGTTCGTGCCATGGACATTTTATTTCCTGGCATTGGAGAGATTGTAGGTGGCTCACAACGCGAAGAACGTCTAGAAGTACTCGAGTCCCGCATCGAAGCCATGGGCATTGACAAAAAAGAGCTGTGGTGGTATTTGGACCTCAGAAAATTTGGTAGTGCTCCGCACAGTGGTTTTGGGCTTGGCTTTGAGCGCTTGGTTCAGTTTGCAACAGGCATGGGTAATATCCGTGATGTCATTCCTTTTCCAAGAACGCCACAAAACGCAGCGTTTTAAATTCCCGTATTTGGCGCTCCAATTTCCTATCTTTATAGAAGAATACGGATCATGCTAAAACAACAACTCCATCTCAAACTTGCACAAAAGCTATCTCCTCAGCAGATACAGCTGATGAAATTGATACAGCTTTCGGCGCAAGAATTGGAGCAAAAAATCCAATCTGAAATTGGTGAAAATCCGGCTCTAGAAAATGCGGGTGACTCCGAGGCACTACCCGAAGATCATCTAGAAAATGATTCGACCAGCATCGACGCTGACGCAATTGATATAGACCCCTATATCAGTGATGATGAAATTCCCGCTTACAAACTTTATACCAACAACTATAGTTCCGATGCCGATGAAACCGCCGTGCCCATATCGGGGGGAATGAGCTTTCACCAACACCTAGAAAATCAACTTCAGAACCTCATTTTGAGTGATGAGGAACTGCAAATCGCTACGTTTATTATTGGCAGTATCGATGAAAGCGGTTATTTGCGTAGGACCTTAGACGAATTGGTAGATGACCTTGCCTTCACACAAAATATTTTTGTAGATCGCAAGCAAATCGAACAAACACTTAAAAAGGTGCAAACCTTTGATCCACCTGGGGTTGGAGCACGTTCTTTAAAAGAATGTTTGGCCTTACAGTTGCGAAAAAAAGCTACGCAAAGTGATCGAGCAGCCCTGGCACTTAATATTATTGAAAATGCTTTTGATGAGTTTTCAAAAAAGCATTATCAAAAACTGATGGATCGCTTTGGTATCGACGAAAATAAGTTGAAAGAAGTCTTTGAAACCGTCGGCAAATTGAACCCAAAACCAGGAGGTCCACTGTCCGGAATTTTTCAAAACACACACATCGTACCAGACTTTATCCTCACGATTGAAGAAGGCAAAATAAACGTTATACTCAACAAAAGAAACATTCCCGAGCTGCGTGTTTCTAATGACTACAAAGAGATGCTCTTGGGTTATAAAGAAGCTTCAAAAACCAATAAATCACAACAAGAAGCGGTCTTATTTATCAAACAAAAACTAGATGCTGCACGCTGGTTTATCGAAGCAATAGAACAAAGACATCAAACCCTCTTGTTGACTGTAAATGCAATTGTCAATCATCAAAAAGAATATTTCTTGAGCGGAGATGAGCGCAAACTTCGACCTATGATCCTCAAAGACATCGCCAATGAAATTAAAATGGACATATCGACGGTATCTCGGGTAGCCAGTAGCAAATATATCGACACCCCCTACGGCAACAAATTGCTAAAAAGCTTTTTCTCCGAAGGAATGAAAAACGAAGAAGGTGAAGATGTGTCAACCATCGAAATCAAAAAAATATTGGAACAGCTTATCACAAATGAGGACAAACACAAACCCCTAGCAGATCTTGCTTTAGCGAAACTCCTAAAAGAAAAAGGATATAATGTCGCCCGAAGAACGGTAGCCAAATACCGTGAACAAATGGACATTCCTGTAGCGCGGCTACGAAAACAAATTTAAACGACGTTATAAAAAATAAAATCGAAGCCCTATATTAATCAAATGGGTCTTAGGAACATCGATCGAATAGCTGGACGCTCGAAATAACGATTGGGCTTGGTATTCAAAAAAAAGATTCCACGTATTGTATCCCAGAGCAACATAATAAGAAGGTGCCCATGGACGTAGAAGATCAGCAGAAATTAGCGTACTAGGCGATGCAAAAATAGGGTAAGCCAGCTTTGTACCTAGATGTATCCGCCAAAATGAAAATTGCGTTGGCGTTGCATTTCTCCAACGTATCTCAAATGGAAAAATCACACTCGAATACTGTAATCTTTGACTTTTATCGGCCAATAGTTTGGAAAGTAGTCCGCTAGATTCTGATTGGAGGTTTAGATTACTTGACAATTTTTGATGCTGCAAACCAATGCCAGGCGCGACTGCCCAATGGCCTTTTTGATCCAAAGGAATATCTCTTAAAAATCCGAGTTGCAATTGATACGAAAATCCGTCTTGTGAAAAAGCGGGTTCATTTTGCTGTGCAATGGTGTACCCGATTCCAAAAAAGAGTTGGTCTTCTCTAAAAAAGTGCGCCTCATTTTCTTGCCCAAACAGGGTGGGGCTGACAATAAATAATACACTGAAAAAGAAAAACCGATTCATGCTGGGATTTTAAAACAAAGCTAAATAAAAAAGTGCCTTATTATAAGGCACTTTTTCTATCATCTCAAAAAACAAAAGATATTAGTTCAAGTTTTGATTGTAGGCCCCCATACGAGTTGTGTAGTTGAGTTTCAAGGCATTCACTTTTCGAAGTTCTTGCTTGATGTCACTCACCAATCCCATTTTGGTTTCCCCATCTACTTTTAGTGCAGTGGTCAAAACGTTTTGTAATTCTTCTCTTTTGGCAGCACGTTCGGCTAAGATAAACGCCCCTACCTCTTCGACGGTAGCAAATTTATCATTGAGCTGAATACGTGCTTGCGTTCCATACTTGTCTTGATAACGCGACGATGGCTTTCCTGCATAGATGTACATAATTCGATCTTTCTTGTCGAGTTTTTGTACTTGGTCTGCAGCTGGCAAGGTGTTGGTTACCATAAGTGTGCTGTCCCGCATTACGGTAGCAACCATAAAAAAGAACAACAGCATAAAGACGATATCCGGGAGTGACGCTGTAGATATAGCGGGCAAATCTCCACCTTTTTTCTTCTTAAACTTTGACATAACTAGTTGCTTTTATTAGGTTCTGCTTCGGACAATTTTTGTGGAAAGCGATTTTTAACTTCGTCTAACTTGGGTCCAAGTTTTTCCTTTTCTTCAGCCGAAGTACGCGGATCATTGTATCGCTTTTCGGCTTCCGTATAAGTAATACCAGACATTGGGTTGAGCAAAGCAAACTCGCGGTTTCGCAATTCGTTATAAGCTGCTACCAATTCATTTTGGACAGCGATATACATCTTGTACGAGGTTTCACGGTCGTTTTTTAATGAAATAATCGCTTTTTGCGGGTTGTCAGAAGAATCAGAATCTTTGCTTCCTTGGCAATAGTTGCAAGCCTCTTCGTTTTGCCCTCCTCCATTATCTAAAAACGCCATTGCTAAACTTCTCAGTTCCTTGATGTCTGCAAGTTCTTCCTCGACCAATAGCTGATTGTTTTTGTTAATCAGTACCGTAAAGATGTTTCGCTCTCTAATCACTGGTGGATCTTCGAGTTCTTCCATGGGAGGGAGTTTGCGGTTGATTCCACTATCGGTTTCGATGGTGGTGGTCACCAAGAAAAAGATCAGCAGCAAGAAAGCGATATCCGCCATCGAACCTGCATTTACTTCGGGTGCTGCTCTTCTAGGCATAGTGTTGTTTTTATTTGTTAAAAATTCGTTTTGCTCCTGACATTAGCATGGCTCCAATGGCCACTACTGCTAGGATATAAAAAGCGCGTAAACCTGCTCCTACCCAACGTGATCCGTTTGCAGAAAGTGCCTCTCCATCTTTGAGAGGCGTTTCTACTCCTGTTGACATGGCGTAGCTGATTCCAATAACAGCTAAGAACAAGCCTGCTGATAGCAGTGCCTTCTTGAGCTTTTTGGCATCAGAGGTAAGTCCAATTAACGAAAATACTAAGGTTACTGCAACAGTAATTACAAGTATCGCAATTGCGAGGTTTACTAATGGGGACACACTTCCGTAGTCACCCATGCTCGCTGCCATTTTGATTTCTTCGTCGCCCAAGCCGATGATGCGAAATAAAAACACCACAGCTAAAACACCGAAGATGGCGCTGATGATTTTAATTATATTTTGAAGTTTCATTTGTATTGCTATTATTAAGATTACTTCTTGTGTGCTACAAGAATATCAATCAAGGTGATAGAAGCATCTTCCATATCGTTTACAATGCTATCAATTTTAGCTACGATATAGTTATAGAATACTTGAAGAATAATGGCAACAATAAGACCAAATACAGTAGTAAGAAGTGCTACTTTAATACCTCCTGCTACAAGTGATGGTTGCATGTCTCCAGCAGCTTCGATTTTGTCAAAAGCTTGAATCATACCGATTACTGTACCCATGAACCCAAGCATTGGTGCAAGCGCGATGAAGAGGGAGATCCAAGAAACATTTTTTTCAAGTTGTCCCATTTGCACTCCACCGTAGGCAACTACTGCTTTTTCAGCATTTTCGACACCTTCATTTACACGATCAAGTCCTTGATAAAAGATAGAGGCAACAGGCCCTTTGGTGTTTCTACACAATTCTTTCGCAGCATCAACACCACCAGAAGCTAGTGCTTCTTCGACACCAGCGGTTAGTTTGGCCGTGTTTGTTGTTGCTAGGTTTAGGAAAATAATACGCTCAATAGCGATGGCAAGTCCAAGAATCAAACAGATCAATACGATCCCCATAAATCCAGGACCCCCTTCAATAAAACGCTTTTTGAGTTCTTGAGTAAAAGAGGCGCTTTCGGCTTGATCTTGTGTATCGGCTGATGCACTGTCCATGTCTTGAGCGACGATTGTAGTTTCATTTGAGATGGTTTGATCCTCAGATGAATACGCATAGGTGTTTCCTAAAAAGCCCACTAAAGCTAGGGCAACTAAGATTTTTTTCATTTTAAGAGATTTTACGTTCAAAAATTAAGTTTTAAAGTTAAAAAAAAATAAATAGGACACTAATTTATTTTTGCAGAGAGGAAGGGATTCGAACCCTCGATACGCTTTTGGCGTATACACACTTTCCAGGCGTGCGCCTTCGACCACTCGGCCACCTCTCTAAACAAGGTGTCAAGAAACAAAAAAAATCAAAACCTAGAAAGTATTCAGACAAAAAATAATGTCCAAAAAGGGTTTATTTTATCAGGATAAGTCGAAGCATCGCAAAACATTGTTGCAGGTCTGATCTGCAATTTGTTCTTGAGAGCATTTGTAGAGTATTGCGAGCCGCTTTAGCACCTCTATGATGTAGGCACTTTCGTTTCTTTTACCACGATAAGGGGTTGGTGCCAAATAGGGCGCATCGGTTTCCAAAACAATATACTCAAGTGGGATTTGGTCAATAAACTGATCGATTCTTCCGTTTTTGAAGGTGACTACCCCGCCAATACCCAACATAAGATTAAAATCAATCGCCCGTTGTGCATCGGAGTGGGTTCCTGAAAAACAATGGAAAATTCCTTTGAGTTCCTTTCCACGGTGCCCCTCTAATACCTCAAACACCTCTTCAAAAGCTGCTCTGCAATGAATTACTATCGGGAGTTGTTGGGCAATTGCCCAAGCGATTTGACGATCAAAAGCGATTTGTTGTTGGGGCAAAAATTTTTTTTCCCAATAGAGATCCACTCCGATCTCCCCTACAGCGATTCGATCTTTTTTTTGGAGCTGGGAAGCTACATGTTCAAGCTCGGCCTCAAAATCTTCTTTAACATGGGTGGGATGCAATCCGGCCATCAGGTGCATTTGGTTGGGATAGGCATTTTTTAAGGCTTCCATTCTTGGGGTGTACGAAGCGTCAATTGCCGGCAATAGAAAGGTGTCAATCCCAAGGGCATTGGCTCGATCGATTACTTGAGAACGGTCAGCGTCAAATTCGGGCAAATACAGATGGGTATGGGAGTCGATAATTTTCATGAGTCAAAAATAGTATTTTAGCAAAAACTGATGCCCTCTTATGTTTATAGATGCTGACGATTTCATAAAAATTCCACTGGACAAAATGCCGACAGGGCATCGCTATTTCCAACTAACTATCAATGATGTAGTTGGAACATTTTTGTTGGACACCGGTGCGTCCAAAAGTTGTATTGGTGTTGAAGAGAGTGCCCGTTTTGATGTAGCAATAAAAAAGGATTCGTTGGAAGCCGCTGGTGCTGGCGCCGAAAAATTGGTGGTGCACCGCTCCAAAAAAAGTCATATACGCCATGACAATTATGCGCTGGGACGATTAAATTTTTTGATTATGGATTTGGCCGCCATCAATGCCTCCCTAAAAAAAGAGAAGGCCTCCCCTATAGATGGAATTATCGGGGCAGATTTTCTCCACAAAAACAAAGCGGTCATACGCTATCGTCCTGATTTTTTATACTTAAAAAAATAAGAACGTACCGTTTATAGTTCTAATGCTTTTTTGACATCACCGTCCATCAAATGCTGTACAGGGTCTTCAAGCCCTTCTTTGATCGCGACTAAAAACCCTACAGATTCTCGTCCGTCGATGATACGATGGTCGTACGAAAAGGCCAAATACATCATCGGTCTGATCACTACTTCGCCCGCTACTGCAATAGGGCGCTCAATAATGTTATGCATCCCGAGTATTCCGGACTGAGGAGGATTCAATATGGGGGTGGATAACATCGATCCAAAAACACCGCCATTGGAAATTGTAAAAGTACCTCCCGTCATTTCGTCAACGGTTATCTGTCCATCACGTGCACGGATGGCCAAACGCTTGATTTCGGCCTCGATACCTCTAAATGATAATTTTTCTGCACCGCGAACAACCGGCACCATAAGTCCTTTGGGACCAGAAACGGCAACGCTGATGTCACAAAAATCATACTGTACTTGATGATCACCATCAATCATGGAGTTGACATCTGGAAACAGTTGCAAGGCACGCACTACGGCTTTGGTAAAAAAGCTCATAAATCCAAGTCCTACATCATGTTTTGCAGCAAAAGCTTCCTTATGATTTTTTCGAAGTTCGAAGATGGCCGACATATCTACTTCATTAAAGGTTGTCAGCATAGCGGTCTCATTCTTTACAGCAACCAAACGCTCAGAAACCTTTCGACGAAGCATGGACATTTTTTTACGGGTTGCTCCACGTTGAGCTCCAGCGGGAGCTGAGCCCATAGAAGGCACGGCCTGTACAGCATCTTCTTTAGTGATGCGTCCGTCTCGTCCTGTACCTTTAACATGTACTGGATCAAGTCCTTTTTCTTCAAGTATTTTTTTGGCTGCTGGCGAAGGGCTGCCAGTAGCATAGGTGGTTGATGTTGATGTAGCTGGCCCTGGATTGGGGAGTGCCGCTGCAACAGGCGCTTTGGGAGTCACTGGTGCAGCACCTTCTGTTGGCTGCCCATCGGTGTCTATAAGACATACAATTGCTCCTACAGCAACTGCGTCGCCTTCTTCAGCTTTAAGCGTAATCGTACCACTAACCTCTGCAGGGAGTTCTAGGGTCGCTTTGTCCGAATCTACCTCTGCGATGGCTTGATCTTTTTCGACATAGTCACCATCGCTAACCAACCATTGTGCGATTTCCACTTCTGTGATGGATTCTCCTGGAGAGGGAACTTTCATTTCTAAAATCATGGAATGCGTTTTATTTATTCTTTAAATTAAAATTGTCTTTATTGGCATCAAATACATATTCGATAACTTCACTGTGCCGTTTTTTAAATCGGGTGGCACTACCCGCTGCTGGGGCACCATAAAATCGTCGTGTTGCTGGACGCATCTGCTGGGCTTCGGGTAGGTGCAGCAGCAAATAACTCCAAGCGCCCATATTGCGGGGTTCTTCTTGTGCCCAAACCAGGTCTGTAGCGCTAGAAAATTGTTTTATGACCGTACGGATTTCAATTTCAGGAAGTGGGAAGAGTTGTTCTACACGAACAAGCGCAACATCAGATCGCGACTTTTCTTCACGAGCAGCCAAAAGATCATAATAGAATTTTCCTGAACAAAACACCAATGTTTTTACGGCTTTTGGGTCGACTGAATTATCAGAAATTACTCGTTGAAATACCCCTGTGCTAAATTCGCTTACATCAGAAACTGCCTTAGGGTGTCGCAACAAACTTTTTGGCGTAAACACGATTAATGGCTTTCTGTAGCTGGCTTTTAACTGACGGCGTAGTATATGAAACATATTGGCCGGCGTTGTACAGTTGGCTACAAACATATTGTCTTTGGCACAGAGCTGCAAATAGCGCTCCATTCGGGCCGAAGAATGTTCGGCACCTTGACCTTCGTATCCGTGCGGAAGCAACAAAACAATACCGTTTTGAAGTTTCCATTTGTCTTCTGCGGCAGAGATGTACTGGTCGATCATTATCTGAGCGCCATTTGAAAAGTCTCCAAATTGGGCCTCCCAAATGGTCAATGCATTGGGCCGGGCCATGGCATACCCATAATCAAACCCCAACACGCCATATTCGGATAATAACGAATTGTACACACTAAAGGTTGCTTTTTGATCGGGATGAATTTGATTGAGCAAAATCACTTCTTCTTCAGAGGCTTCTGCTTTGAGCACCGCATGACGGTGCGAAAACGTTCCTCGTTCTACATCTTGTCCTGACAAACGTATGTCGTGTCCCTCCATAAGCAGGGTGCCATAGGCCAATAATTCACCCATCGCCCAATCGAGTTTTTGTGTGTCAAAAAATTGGGCTTTCCGATCTGCTACGAGGCGTTCTATTTTTTTTAAAAACTTTTGATTCTTTGGCAAATTGCCAATGGCGTTTGCAACGGTATCCAAAAGTTGTACCGGGACAGCAGTTGCAATATCGATGGCCATTTGATCCTCAGCAACACGATTAAAATTTTGCCACTCGTCTTGCATAAAGGGTGTAATGACCGTGTTTTTTTCTTTTCGAGCATCTTCCAGTTTTTCTTCCAATTGTGCCTTATACTCCACTTCCAAAGTGCCGACATATTGTGCATCGATCACCCCTTGTTGAATCAATTTTTGGGCATAAATATCTCTAGGATTTGGGTGTTTGCTAATGGCTTTATACAGCTTGGGTTGTGTAAATCGAGGTTCATCTCCTTCGTTATGGCCATAGCGTCGGTATCCTAACAAGTCAATAAAAACGTCTCTTCCAAATTGCATGCGAAATTCTAAAGCAAACAAGGTCGCATGGACTACCGCTTCGGCGTCATCAGCATTGACATGCAATACCGGTGAGAGGGTTACTTTGCCTACATCGGTACAATAGGTGCTCGAACGTGCATCGAGGTAGTTGGTTGTAAAACCGATTTGATTGTTAACCACAATGTGGATGGTGCCTCCCGTACCATAGCCTTTGAGTCGTGCCATTTGGACAATCTCATAGGCCAATCCTTGGCCTGCTATAGCGGCATCACCATGGACAACAATCGGCAGCACTTTGGAGGTGTCTCCACCAAATTTGTGCTCGAGCTTGGCTCTTGTAATGCCTTCTACCACGGCACCTACTGTTTCTAAGTGCGAGGGGTTGGGTGCAATATTCATGTTGATTTGATGTCCTTTGTCCGTTGTGCGGTTGGAGGTCCAGCCGAGGTGGTATTTTACGTCCCCATCAAAAACAACTTCCTCATAGTCTTTTCCGTCAAATTCACTAAAAATATCTTTTGCCGATTTTCCAAATATGTTGGTCAGGGTGTTTAAACGGCCTCGATGGGCCATCCCCATGACAAATTCTTTTACGCCGGCTTCGGCTGCAGACTCAATTACGGCATCTAGGGCAGGAATAAGTGATTCGCCTCCTTCGAGAGAAAACCGCTTTTGACCCACATATTTGGTATGTAAAAAATTCTCAAAACTGACCGCTTGATTCAATTTTTTAAGAATGTGCTTTTTTTGTTGAACATCAAAACGGGGGTGGTTGTCGTTGATGTTTAGTCGTTGCTGAATCCAATTTACTTTTTCAGGATCACGAATGTACATATACTCGACGCCGATTGACTCACAATAGACCCGTTGAAGGTGCGCAATAATCTCCCGCAAGCTTGTTGGCCCTATTCCCATAATAGATCCAGCACTAAAGACGGTGTCTAAATCTGCTTCGGTAAGACCAAAATTTTCTATTGCTAGTGTAGGGCTGTATTTTCTTCGATCACGAACCGGATTGGTTTTGGTAAACAAATGGCCCCTTGTCCGGTACCCGTCAATGAGTTTGACTACTTGGAATTCTTTGCGAACCTCTTCCGGAACTTCTGCCGTTGCCGTATCTATGGCGCCGTTTTCTATTCCAAAATCAAATCCTTGAAAAAAGGCACGCCAACTCGGTTCTACCCCGTCAGGATTTTGCAAATAATCATCGTAGAGTTGTGCAAAATATTCGGTGTGGGCGGCATTCAAAAAGGAATACTTATCCATAAGTGCAAATTCTATTGCTTACAGTTTTCAAAAGTACAACTTTTCGTTAAAGCCCCTTATTTGTTTGACAATAAATCATCGTTTTAAAACTGCTTTTGCATTTTTAAACGAAATTTGTTTTGTTAAAAAAAATAGTGCAGCAAAGCGTCTTATTTTTTAAAGATTTTTAAGAATTTTAAAACATGTTTGCTTTAGTCGATTGCAATAATTTTTATGCCTCTTGTGAGCGGGTTTTTCAACCACAATGGGAGGGCAAACCGGTCGTTATTTTATCCAACAATGACGGTTGTGTTATTGCCCGAAGCAACGAAGCAAAAGCCTTAGGCATTCCTATGGGTGCTCCTGCGTTTCAGTATCAACAAGAATTTAAAAAACACGGTGTCAAAGTTTTTTCATCCAATTACCCTTTATACGGAGATATGAGTAGCCGGGTAATGAAAATTCTAGAGCGGTACACTCCCGAAGTAGAGGTCTATAGTATCGATGAGGCCTTTTTGCGCTTTAAGGGTTTTGACTACAAAGACCTCCTGTCCGAGGCGCAAAAACTGCGGCAGCAAGTCCATCAGTGGACGGGCATCCCCGTTTCTGTAGGGATCGCCCCCAGCAAAGCTTTAGCAAAAATTGCCAATCGTATTGCCAAAAAATTTGCGCAACGAACCAACGGTGTTTACCTTATTGATAGTGAAGAAAAACGCCTCAAAGCCCTTCAGTGGACTACCATTGGTGATGTTTGGGGTATCGGACGACAGCACCGCAAACGTCTCGAAGCCATGGGGATTAGAACCGCATTGGACTTTGTGCACCTTCCAGATGAATGGATTCGCAAACAAATGAGCGTCATCGGGCTGCGTCTCAAAAAAGATTTGGAAGGGCTTCCTTTTATTCAACTCGAAGAAATACAAAACCCCAAAAAATCAATTGCTACCACCCGCAGTTTTGAAGGGACTGTGACCCGTTTTGACGACCTCGAAGAACGCGTCACTACCTTTGCTACTAGCTGTGCCGAAAAGCTACGCCAGCAAAACAGTCATTGCAATGCCCTTGTTGTTTTTGTACGTAGTGATCCACACAAAAAAGAAGCAACCTACTATCAAAACAGTTGTACGGTTGGACTTCCTTATGCGACCAATAGCAGCATCACCTTGAGCAAATTTGCTCGGGCAGGGCTCAAAACACTCTATCAATCTGGCATTGTGTACAAAAAAGCAGGAGTAATTCTACTTGGTCTAACCCCAGCAGACACACAGCAATTAACACTTTTTGATGCTGCTATTGGTCGGCATGATGTCCTCATGAAAACTATAGATACTATTCATAAACGTTTTGGCCCCAACCGTATGAAACTTGCCAATCAGGACCTAAAACGTACCTGGAAAATGAAACAAAATCACCTGTCCCCACGCTTTACCACCGAATTGACCGAAATAATTCGAGTAAAGTAATTTATGGCAGACAAAATTGTGTTTTACAAACCCGATGCCAGCATCGGTAAAGAGCGCTTTCTGGCCCAAGAAGGGATTTCGGCTGGGTTTCCTTCTCCTGCAGATGACTTCAAAGAACTGCGCATTAGTATCGACCAAGAAGTGGTCAAAAATGAAGAAGCTACCTTCTATGCACGCGTATCTGGAGACTCGATGCAAGGGGCAGGACTAGAAGATGGAGACCTTTTGGTAATTGACAAAAGCCAACAGCCTGAGAACAACAAAATAGCGGTTTGTTTTATTGATGGTGAGTTCACCGTAAAAAGGCTAAAAGTCGAAAAAGACTGCATCTATCTCATGCCCGAAAACCCAAAATACAAACCGATTAAGGTCACCGAAGATCAACAACTACAAATTTGGGGTATCGTGACCTATGTGGTCAAAAAAATATAGGTCAGTCTTGTAGAACCTTATGGAAGGTTTTGGCAAGAAAAACAGCCAATTGATCATTAGAAAATTCCATTGCGGATTGTTGGGTGGCCAAAAACAGCTCTGGAGGGCTACCCACGAGCATGATACTCAACAATAGGAATTCATGTTTTTCGGTAAAAGAAGGCAAATCCTTTCGATTGCGTAGATCACGATTAAGGTCTTTGATTAGCGCCAACAAAATGGGACTTTGATAGGTGCTTTTTCGAACATAGGATTGATTGGTAATAAAAAAATTTTTGACCTCCGCATGGCTTACGTAGTCAAAATATCCCTTAAAACTCAAATACAGATAATCATAAACCGAGCTTGCATGGGCACGAGAAGTATCAAGAACGGTTTTGATCTGTTGGTTCATTTGATGGACTACCGCTTGAAAAATTGCATCGATGTCTTCAAAATAATTATAAAAAGTACCGCGTGCTATTCCTACTTTTTTAACAATATCATGTACGGTTGTTTTTTCTACCCCGTGTTCAGAAAATAGCAGCAGTGCTTGCTGCACTAATGCCTCTCGAATACGTGCTTTATTTTGTTGTCGTAGTCCCACAAATTTTTAGAACCGTTCGATAACACCTGCTATGCCTTGTCCTCCTCCGACACAGGCAGTGACCATGCCATACTTTTGTTGACGTCTTTTCATTTCATTTAACAGCTGTATGCTCAATTTTGCTCCGGTACACCCAAGAGGGTGTCCAAGGGCAATGGCACCTCCATTGACATTGACGGTTTCGGGGTCCAATCCTGCTTCTTGAATTACGGCGAGTGCTTGTGCGGCAAATGCTTCATTTAACTCTGTTTGTTCAATGTCTTTGAGTGAAAGGCCGGTTTGTTTGAGGACCTTTGGTATGGCTACGCATGGACCGATCCCCATATATAATGGGTCTACTCCCCCCACTGCACATCCTACCAATCGACCGATAGGCTCAAGCCCTAATGTTTTAACCATCTCTTCACTGACGACTAGGGTAAATGCGGCGCCGTCAGAAGTTTGTGACGCATTGCCCGCAGTAACTACACCGTCTTTTTTGAATGCAGCGCGCAATTGACCCAGTCCTTCGATGGTGGTGTCTCTACGAACTCCTTCATCTACTTGGACTGTATGGGTGTGGGTTTTTCTTTGATTATTTTCTACAAAAACTTCTTCTATAGTAACAGGAACGATTTCGTCCTTAAAATATCCAGCGTCAATGGCTGCTGCGGCTCTTTGATGTGAGCGCACCGAAAATGCGTCAGCTGCGTCTCGTGTGATGTTGTATTTGGATGCCACGGCTTCAGCAGTAGCCCCCATACTGACATGGTAGTTGAGATTTTCGATGTTGGCTTTGTAGCTGGGAGCCAGTTTATATCCAGTCATGGGGATCATACTCATACTCTCTGCTCCTCCAGCCAAATAGATGTGGCCCATACCTGCTTTTATTTTGGCTGTTGCCAAAGCAATGGCTTCTAGTCCAGAAGCACAATAACGGTTTATGGTGATCCCAGGGACTTCTTTTCCTAATGCTCTTGCGGCAATAAGCCGCCCTACTTGAAGGCCTTGTTCGCCTTCTGGATTGGCACAGCCCACGATAACATCATCCACCAGCTTGGGATCTAGTTGAGGCACAGTAGTCATAAGGTGCCTAATAACATCTACGGCAAGGTCATCGGAACGGTAATTTTTGAAGCCTCCTTTTTTAGCTTTACCCACCGCTGAGCGGTATCCTTTTATAATATATGCATCCATCATTTTAGTTTCTTAGCGGTTTGTTATTCATCAATAGATATTGAATCCGATCAAGGGTTTTTTGATTTCCAAGCAAACTCATAAAGCCCTCGCGTTCAATATCTAGGAGATATTGCTCGCTGACTTGCTGGCTGCTTGTAAGATCGCCTCCACAAAGGACATACGCGATTTTTCTTGCGATTTCTACGTCATAGTCAGACATGTACTCCCCCAATCGAAATTCATTGATTGCAGAATACAGCACGCTCAATCCACCGCGCCCCAATACTTGAATGTCATTTCTAGGGCTGGGTGGGACATAATTTGGTGCCAGTTGCAATACTTTTTCTTTGGCCATACCGATATTTCGAGGGGTGTTATAGCATATAAAATCACGGCCCTTTTGCAAATAATGTAAATTAAATGCTTCATAAGCTGAAGTAGCTACTGTTGCAGTGGCAATGGTTTTGAAATGATCGATCAGGGTTGGGATTTGAACATCACCTTCAAAAAACAGATCCGAAGCTCTTAGAGCAAATTCTTTGGTACCCCCTCCACCAGGCAATAGTCCAACACCGACTTCGACTAGGCCAATGTAGGATTCTGCGGCATAAACCCCAGCATCACAATGCATTGCAATTTCACAACCTCCACCAAAAACATAGCCTTGTGTAGCTATAACCACCGGTATTTTTGAGGTTCTAATGCGCATATTGATGTTTTGGAAACCTTTTACCATTTCATTGAGTTGATCGTACTGCTTTTGCATGGCCAGCATGCCAACATTCATCAAATTGGCCCCGACCGAAAATTGAGGGGCGTTATTTCCGATGACGATCCCATTCCAATTTTCACTTTCTGCACGATCAATGGCCTCGACCATAGCACGACCAATTCCTTCCCCGATGGCGTTGCTTTTGGAGGTAAATTCGAGACACATAACCCCATCACCAATATCATGAAGGGTGCACTCACTGTTTTTGAGTATGGGGGTATTTTGACGATAGCTATCTAAGATGATATATTCTGCTGCACTCGGAACGGCTTGATACGATTGTGTTTTGAGGTTAAAATATTTTTTGGTGCCTGCTTCGTATTTGTAAAAGGATGTAAAACCAGAGGCTTGTAGCTTGGAGATCCATTGGGGCAGGGTTTCGTTTTGGGACTCGATGAGTGCAATTCCGTTTTCAAAACCGATTAAATCCCAATATTCGAAGGGACCATGATCCCAAACATAGCCTGCACGCATAGCATCATCGATCTGAAAATATTCGTCGGCAATTTCTGGAACCCGATGTGCGGTATAGGATAACAACGCTCCAAAATAGGCTTTCATAAATTGATGCTCGCGCGTTGCGCCATCAATAAGATGTTGTAATCTTTTACCCATCAGCTCTATACCCTTAGCAGATTTTACGAGATCCAATTTGGGTTTGATGGCCATTTCGTAGGTTAGGGATTGTAAGTTGAGGGCTTTGTATATCGTGCGACCATTTTCATCTTTTTGTGAGGTGCGTTCATAAAAACCTTTTCCAGATTTGTTACCATAGAACTTATTTTCGAGCAAAAACTCCATAAACTTTAGCGGGGCAGCGGTATTAAGTTGCTCAAAAAAGGGGTCATTTTTTACGGCCTGTTGTACAAATTTGGTCACCTTTTCACCCGTATCAATACCGACAAGATCTTGCAGTTTATAGCTTGCCGTATTGGGGCGACCGATTAGATTGCCAGTCAGTGCATCGACTTCTTCGATACGCATATTGAGTTGTTGAGTGAGCATGGTGATTTTGGCACCAGACATTACACCAATTCTATTGGCAATAAAGGCTGGTGTATCTTTGCACAAAACGGTTTGTTTGCCTAGATGCGTGTCACCAAACTTCATGAAAAAATCAACCAGTTTGGGGTCAGTTTCTGCAATAGGAATAATTTCTAACAGCCGAAGATAGCGGGGGGGATTGAAAAAATGTGTCCCACAAAAATGCTGTTTGAATTCGGCATCTCTACCCTCTGCAAGTAAATGAATAGGGATACTGGATGTATTGGAAGTAACTAGTGTACCGGGTGTGCGAAATTTGGCAACCTTTTCAAAAAGCTGTTGCTTGATGTCCAAGCGTTCGACAACGACTTCAATAATCCAATCATAATCGCTGATTTTTTCTAAATCATCTTCTAGATTTCCTATCGTTATTCTTTGCGCAAAAGCTTTGTCATACAAAGGTGCTGGTTTCGCTTTTAGGGCGGCCGTTAGCGCGGCGGCAGCAACAGCATTGCGTTGTGAACCTTTGGGATTGTCAGAATTTTGGGGAAGAATATCGAGCATCAACACCTCCATACCCACGTTGGCAAGGTGGCAAGCGATGCCAGTACCCATGACTCCTGAACCCAAAACAGCGACTTTTTTTATGCGGTAACTCATAGTTATTTGTACTTTAGAATACGAATGTATTAAAAAAAATGACGCTATGTCATTTTTTTATTACTTTTGAATTTGAAAAAAAATAAACATGGCAAACGAAGTATTTGAACAGTTCAAAAAACGGGCTGATGCTGCTTCCGCACTTGGAGGTACACTCAAATTTGTTGTTGACGAAACCATTGTATTCATTGATGGTAGCGGCGATCACAACATAACGACTCAAGAAGATCAAGAAGCAGATTGCACCATAACGGTAAGTCGTGAGGTATTAGAAAAATTGCGAGACGGTGCGCTTAATCCTATGATGGCTGTTATGGGAGGACAAGTAAAAATTGGAGGCGATATGGGGCTGGCAATGAAAGTTCAATCGCTATTGGGTTAATAGAAACCCGACAGTTTTTTTTGAAAAAGAACCGCTATACGACTAAAATCCTATATTTGTTTTGATCGCTAAGAAATCAAAATGAATAAACTATACAGGATAGCAATCATCGCTGCACTTGCAGGATTTTTGTTTGGATTTGACACCGTTGTCATTTCTGGTGCAGACCAACAGCTTCAGGCCCTTTGGGGTATGTCAGACCTTTTTCATGGCACTTTTATTATGGCAATGGCCCTTTGGGGTACAGTCATTGGGGCCATATTTGGTGGTTTTCCGACCGATTATTTTGGGCGAAAAAACACACTGATCGGTATCGGTGTTTTATATTTTATCTCAGCATTGGGATCAGGGCTTGCAACGGGTCCGTATCTTTTTTCTTTCTTCAGGTTTATTGGAGGATTGGGCGTTGGGGCCTCTACGATTGCCGCTCCAACCTATATTGCTGAAGTTTCGCCACCAGATCAACGGGGTCGGTTGGTTGCCTTGTATCAATTCAATATTGTTTTTGGAATTTTGGTTGCTTTTTTGTCTAATTATCTTTTGAGCGATTTTGGGGCATCACCTTGGCGCTGGATGGTAGGCATCGAAGCATTTCCAGCGCTGCTGTATTGTTTAGGAGTATTGACCTTGCCTAAAAGCCCACGGTGGTTGCTTATAAACAACGGGGATGTTCAATCGGCTCATGCTGTTTTTGAACAACTCGGCATCAAAGAAGATACGCAAGAGTTGGATGCAAAAAGCACTGCAGGTGTGTCCGAAAAGTTATTTCAAAAAAAGCATCGTTTTCCGATAGTACTCGCTTTTTTAGTCGCGTTTTTCAATCAACTTTCGGGTATCAATGCGTTTTTGTATTACGCCCCTCGTATTTTTGAGTCGGCGGGTCTAGGGGCAAGTTCGGCCTTATTGAGTAGTGTTGGCATTGGAATCACCAATTTGATTTTTACACTCCTGGGGCTTTATCTTATCGATCGACTAGGTCGAAAAACGTTATTGCATATCGGGTCATATGGGTATATAATTTCACTAACCTTGGTTGGTATTGCTTTTCTTCAAGAATGGGAAGGGATACTGGTGCCTATGTTCTTATTTTTGTTTATCGCATCTCATGCCATTGGACAAGGTGCCGTCATTTGGGTTTTTATATCAGAAATTTTTCCGGACCACCTCCGTGCTCAAGGACAAGCTTTTGGCTCTTCGGTACATTGGGTGTTGGCCGCACTGATTACCCTGTTTATGCCCATGGCTTTAAGCGCTTTTGAAAATCCTGGAATTGTTTTTATTTTCTTTGCTTTTATGATGGTTCTTCAACTCCTCTTTGTGTGGTTTATGATGCCCGAAACGAAGGGAGTGCCACTAGATAAACTCAGTAAGTTTTTGGAACGATGAAAAAATTAGGATACGAATCAAAATTTTTATTTCCAACTTTATTTTTAATCTTATTTTCGGGCTGTCAAATGAAACGAACCGCACAAAAATATCAAGAACGCTATCGTCCTCAGTATCATTTTACACCTGAGTCCCACTGGATGAACGATCCCAACGGGATGTTTTTTTACGAGGGAGAGTACCATCTTTTTTATCAACACTATCCCAAAGATATCGTTTGGGGGCCCATGCACTGGGGACATGCGGTTTCTAAAGACTTGCTCCACTGGGAGCAACTGCCTATTGCCTTGTATCCTGATAGTTTGGGGTATATTTTTAGTGGCAGCGCTGTTGTAGATTGGAAAAACACCTCGGGCTTGGGAACCTCAGAAAACCCACCCATTGTTGCGCTTTATACCTATCACGATCCCATCGGTGAACAGGCACAAAAAAACGATTTTCAAACTCAAGGTTTGGCCTACAGCTTGGACCGGGGTCGAAGCTGGAAAAAATACCAAAACAATCCTGTACTTAAAAACTCTGGGATTCGTGACTTTAGAGACCCTAAAGTCTTTTGGCACGAAACCTCAAAACATTGGATTATGTCTTTGGCGGTTCAAGATCATATTGCTTTTTACCGATCTCCAAACCTCATCGAATGGGAGGCCCTGACCACCTTTGGCAAAGACCTTGGTGCACATGGAGGTGTTTGGGAATGTCCAGATCTGTTCCCGCTAAACGACCAAAACGGGAATGAAAAATGGGTCTTATTGGTAAGCATCAATCCCGGCGGTCCCTATGAGGGTTCTGCCACCCAGTATTTTATTGGAGATTTTGACGGCAAAACATTTACCCCTCAAGACACACAAATCCGCTGGATGGATTTTGGATCTGATAACTATGCTGGAGTAACCTACAGTGATATTCCTGCTTCGGATGGAAGAAAAATTCTTATCGGTTGGATGAGCAACTGGGACTATGCCAATCAAGTGCCTACCGAAACATGGCGAAGCGCAATGACCTTACCCCGAACATTATCCTTGCACCAAACAGCTGATCAAAAATTCGAATTGCGTTCTGCAGCAATCGATGAAATGAGTACGATTTTGGGGCCCGAGCAAAAACTGGATCCGCAAGCGGCCATAACACTTCTCGCACAAGAAACACAGCTATACTTTGAGGTTGCTCCTGATAGTGACTGGTCGGTGACCTTGTCCAATGCTGTTGGTGAATTTTTTGCCATTTCTCAAAATGCAAATACGATCCGAATTGATCGCACTCAATCCAGCAATAATTCGTTTAGTGACGCTTTTGCAAAGACCTTAGAAATCCCTCTAAACAGGCTTAAAGTAGAAAATCTAACGCTTTATTTGGACCGGTCTTCCATTGAACTTTTTGTGAATGAAAATGCCTTGGTTTCTACCAATCTGATTTTTCCAACACAGCCATTTAATCAATTGCTCCTAAAAAATATTAGTGCAGGCCATCAAAAGCAAATAGAACGGGTTTGGAAATAATTCACTGCAGATCAAATGAACAAGATCCAACCTCAAAAGGCTATTTTTTTTAAAATTAAATATCTTTATTAAAAAATTGGATCAGATATGGAAATGATAATGGACTATTTTGAAACGATCCCTTCCACACACCGAAGCCTTATACTGGTTGGCGGGCTCACTTTTTTCTGGCTTATAGAAAGTGCGGTGCCCTTATTTCGTTTTGATTATAAAAAATGGCGACATGCCCTACCCAACTTGTTTTTTACAGGGACAACCATCATCATCAACTTTGCATTGGCTTTTCTTTTATTGAATGCCGCGGACTGGGTCACCGCGAACAAATTTGGTGTATTGCATTGGATTCCTGGTTTGCCCTTATGGGGCTTTGCATTATTGGGCTTGATGTTGCTTGATCTTATTGGAGCCTATCTGGCGCATTATACAGAACATCGGATCAAGATCTTATGGATGGTCCACCTCGTACATCATTCTGACCACAAGGTTGATACCACCACAGCAAACAGACATCATCCGCTTGAGAGCATCATCCGTTTTGTGTTTACACTAGTGGGCGTTGTTGTGGTTGGAGTACCTATCGGGTTGGTGATGTTGTATCAATCAATGTCTTTGGTGCTGTCGCAATTTAATCATGCCAACGTTAGACTTCCTAAAAATATCGACCGTTTGATGAGCTATTTTCTAGTCTCACCAGACATGCATAAAGTGCACCATCATTATCGACTCCCCTACACGGATGCCAATTATGGTAACATTTTTTCGGTTTGGGACCGCCTCTTTGGCACGTATATGGATTTTGATCGTGAAAAATTGGTGTACGGAGTCGACGTTTTTCCTGATGAGACCAAAAATTCTAACATCAAAGAACTCTTAAAACAACCTTTCCAAAAATATCAAAAACCAACATTAACCCCTGAGGAAAAGGGTGTATAAAAGCATACTAAATCTATAGGCATATGAAGTCAATTATCGGGTGGTTGCTATCACTAACACTATTTAGTCTAAATGGGCAAGAAGTTTATATCCAAGGAGGGGGTACTTTGGAGGACTGGGCAAATTTGTCCAAATACCGTGCTTCGAATGTCCAAATTGCAAACCTAGAAGACCCCAATCGAATTGTTTTTATGGGCAATTCTATTACCGAAGGTTGGTTGTATCACCACCCCGAATTTTTCGAAAATAAATCCTATATCAACCGTGGAATTGGTGGACAAACTACCCCGCAGATGTTGATTCGATTTAAGCCTGATGTAGTCAACCTCAACCCCAAGGCGGTGGTGCTATTAGCAGGTATCAATGACATCGCTGGCAATACAGGTCCTATGACATTGGAAAATATTTTTGAGAACATTGCATCAATGGCCGAAATTGCAACGGCACATAACATCCAGGTGGTGTTGTGCGCGGTTTTGCCTGCCAAAGATTTTCCATGGCGTCCCGGACTAGAACCGGCACCCAAAGTGAAGCAACTCAACGAATACCTCAAAAAATATTGTGCCGAAAAAGGACATATCTATGTCGATTATTATAGCGCTTTAGAAGACGGTGAGGGCGGACTAAAAGTTCCTGACTATACAACTGCAACGGATTTGGTACACCCCAACCGAGCAGGCTATTTGGTGATGGAAACCCTTTTAGAACAAGCCTTTAAGAAACTGCAATAAACCTCTAATTATTATATGTTATGGAAAAAGTAAAAATAGAAGTTCACCCCAACGGACGGTATGTTATTCAGAATGCCGAAGCTACTAACTTTGAGTTGGTCGATGCCAACGGCCAACCCATCGAACACCGCAACCGTTTTACCCTTTGTGGATGCGGACGCTCAAAAGGCAAACCGTTTTGCGATGGATCGCATAAAGAGGCACAGTAGTGTCCCTTTAATTGCTTTCTATAGCACCATTATTTTCACTATACAATTTTATGGGGCCATCTAAAACCAGTGCCACAACCGTATAGTAAGGGTCTATTGCACTTTTTGGAATGCTGATGTAGTCAATGCCAGGATAGCGATTCCAATAGACTTTAGAAATTTTTTGTTGCTCAAGAATGGTGCCGTTGCCCACCACATAGGCACGGTGTATGGTATTAGACAATCCCTTGATTACAATTTTTCCATCTTTTGGATAATCTCTAACAAATACAAACAACGTTTTACGGTCATTACTCAAAGCGGTTGGTCCATAAAAATGCTCGTAGGCAATGCCCCGTTGGGTTTTATAAATAGCCGCTTCGTGTTTTTTGGTCCACCGTCCCAATTCTTTTAGAAGATGGGATTGTTGATCGGGAATCGTTCCATCGGCTTTGGGGCTAATATTCAGAAGTAAGTTGCCTCCTTTGCTGATACAATCGACAAAAATATCAATCACTTGCATAGGGCTTTTATAGTTGGTGTCATTGCCCTGATAGCCCCAAGAATCGTTGATGGTCATGCACAATTCCCAAAAGGAATCTTTAGGTCGATATACGGGTACTCCGATCTCAGGTGTTGCATAATCTCCTTTGCCATTGAGCCGAGAATTGAAGATGACTTGTGGTTGATCGGCACTCAAAAATTCTCGAATCCCCGAACTGTTCCATTCTGTAGCCTGATGTTCCCAATCGCCATCAAACCACCAGATATCTGGTGCATATCGTGTTTTAAGTTCTGCCAGTTGCCCGTTCATATAGTTGAGGTATTTTGCCCAGCGTTGTGGATCTTCTTCTATGGTATAGCGTTTTTTATTGGTCGTAAAATGGGTATAATCTTCAAAGGACCAGTCCGGCAGTGAAAAATAGAGTCCTACCCGCAAACCCTTTTTCCGAATTGCTTGGACAAAAGGGGTGATAAGATCCCGTTTTGCAGGGCTGTGTTGAGCAGCATTTAGCATGCCGTATTGGGTGTCCCAAAGCGCAAACCCATCATGATGTTTGGTAGTGATGATGCTGTATTGAGCGCCGCTTTCGGCAATCAATTGTGCCCATTTTTTGGGGTTATAGTCCTTGGCCGTAAATCCACCGAGTTGTTTGAGATAGTCCTCATGCGATATATACTCGTTATAAAAAGACCACGACTCACTGATTCCATCGACGGCATAGAGCCCCCAATGGATAAAGATGCCGAGTTTGGCCTCTCCAAACCAGTCCATTTTATCGTCATTTTGACTTTGCTGGGCATAGGGTGCTTGCGCAAACACCAATAAGAAAATGATCAAAAGATTTTGCATCCACGATTGGGCATTTTTCATCTTAATAGTATTTAATTTTGAAAAGGTACTTACTTTCTAGTAAACTTCAAATCCAGCAAAAAGAACAAAATACAGGACTAATTTTTTTAAATTTAAAGGAAATAGACCAGTATTATGTTTAGAACCAAGTTATTTGCGCGCCTCGGATTGGTATTTTTGGGTTTTTTGTTGGGTTGCAAATCCCCAGACACAGCCCCCCCTCCAAACATCCTTTTATTTTTTGTTGATGATTTGGGATGGCAAGATACTTCGGTTCCTTTTTGGAATCAAAAGACCCCTTTAAACCAACGATACCACACCCCCAATATGGAGCGCCTCAGTGCTATGGGGGTCAAGTTTACCAACGCCTACAGCACTCCCGTATGTTCTCCTTCGCGGATCAGCTTAATGACGGGAATGAATGCCGCCAGACACCGGGTAACCAATTGGACCTTGCAGCCTGATATTTTACAGCCGATGGAAACCAATCACCCCAATTTAGAATTTCCGATGTGGAATGTCAACGGTTTGGCCACCCAAGAAGGAATCCCCCACGCTGCACTGGCCACACCCCTTCCACAACTTCTCAAAGAAAGTGGATATACGACTCTCCATGTTGGAAAAGGGCATTTTGGCGCCTTGGGTTATCCAAGTGCAAACCCAGAACATATTGGGTTTGACATCAATATTGCTGGTCATGCCGCTGGAGCACCTTCTAGCTATTTGGGCTTGGATAATTTTGGCAACGG
>Ga0181579_10000896_pt1 | contig 24649 bp, 24 predicted proteins | sample 071ome_24_FD_132996 | JGI IMG/M metagenome (GOLD analysis project Ga0181579, IMG submission 132996) | Coastal salt marsh microbial communities from the Groves Creek Marsh, Skidaway Island, Georgia - 071402CT metaG (megahit assembly) | ecosystem: Environmental > Aquatic > Marine > Intertidal... | reverse complement strand
TGCAAAAAAGCGCTTCCCGTTCGATACAAGACGACAGGGTTTTGCCTATATCTTTGACGGCGACGCCAGTTTCGGTAACGCCTCGGCGCCGTTCGGTGTCAATGTCGAAAAGGAATTCGCCGGTGAGGAGATGAAGATCCGCGATCGGTCGGGCAACCGGACCCTCGTGGTTTTCGGTGCCGGTGACGAGGTCGAGGTCACCGCCGGCGAGCATGGCGTGCGCTTTCTTCTGATTTCCGGTGCGCCGCTTCGCGAACCGGTGGCCTGGCACGGGCCGATCGTGATGAACAGCCGGGCTGAACTGCAGGAGGCGTTTCGGGAGTTGAACGCCGGAACCTTCGTCAAGACCGGTGCCGAGGGATGGCTGAAGTCGCGCGGCAGATAGGTCGGGCAACCGCGCGCCGGGAAGGAAGACAGGACAATGACATATGCCCCCGATCAGGCTGACGGACGGAATGCAACGCTGGACAGCGCGATATCCGCGACAGGCGAGGCCAAGGTCGGCACCATCTACCGGGTGCCGCCACGGTGCGGGGTGGCGGTGCGGGTTGCGGCCGGCCAGTCACTTCGTGTCGTCAATACGCATGGCACCCAGGTGTGTGATTTCTGGGCCTTCAGCGCCGAAAATCTCTTTGAATTTCTGTCGATGGCGCATTGCCATACCGAACTTGAAAGCGTCATGCCGACAAGTGGCGACACGCTGGTCAGCAACCGGCGCCGCCCCGTGGTCACCATCACGCATGATGATTCCCCCGGCGTTCATGACACGGTGATCGCCTGTTGCGACTGGCCGCGTTATCAGCGCCTTGGCTGTGTTGAATATCATGACAATTGTGCCGACAATCTGCGTATGGCGCTGGCGGCAATCGGACAGACGCCGCCGCATATTCCCGACCCGTTCAATCTCTGGATGAATATCCCGATTGCCGCCAGCGGCACGATCTCCTGGCTGCCACCGCAGGCATCGGCCGGCAACAGCGTTGTCATGCGCGCCGAGATGGATATCATCGCCGTGATGTCGGCCTGTCCGCAGGATGTGACCCCGGTCAATGGTCGGGACTGCGTGCCGAGCGAACTGCATTTCCGCGTCGAGGCATGAGAGCTGCTGGTTAAGGGCTAAGGGCTAAGGGCTAAGGGCTGGCCTCTGTCTTTCGCGCGGTGATGTGAAGGCAGGATTCGATCTTGCCCGACATGCCGGCTGTCCTGTCACGTTCTGTGGCGAATACCGACAATCCCGCGCCATTGACCAGGCCGGTCAGCTCATCCTCTTCATAATAGGCATAGAATCGACCGAAATCGTCGCGCTGTTCGCCAACACCCTGTTTCAGGCCGACATAGGCGATTCCATCACTTCGCAACGCGCGACACATGCGTGTCAGAATATCGGGCATGATCGCTTTTGGCACATGAAGCAGGCTGAAGCTTGCCCAGATGGCATCAAACGCCGCGACGTCGTCAAGTTCGTCAAAACTCTGCCGCCGGACATCGAGCCCGAAGATCTCCTTCGCCGTTGCGGCCATCTCCGGTGAGGCGTCGATGCAGGTCACATCATGTCCAGCCGCCTGCATGCGCGCGGCGCTGTCGCCGACCCCGCAGCCGAAATCAAGCACGGCGGCACGGTCCGGCAGGTGCGCCATAAAGCCCGGCAACATCGCATTACCGCCCAAATCACCGACCATTTGCCGGTATTTCTCGATGTTGGCGGCATATGCCGCCATCGTGCCGTTATCCGCCATGCTTTGCCTCCCAATCGATGAGAGTAGCAGACTGGAGTCGCGAACGTCATCCTGGCCGGGACTGATTTTTTTTACAGACCTGTCAAGGTGGATCGGCTAAACCGGGGGAAGATTCCATGACCCACCGGCATCCCATGACTGACACTCCCTCTCTGGATGACGCGCAGTTCAAGCCCGTCGACCCGCAAAGCCTTGTTCCCACCAGTCACAGCACGCATCCGCCGCGAATCCTGATCCTTTATGGCTCGATGCGCGAGCGCAGCTATTCACGGCTGTCAGCCGAGGAGGGGGCCCGCATCCTCGTAAAGCTTGGCGCCGAGGTCAAATTCTACAATCCCGCCGGCCTGCCACTTGTTGATGATGGTGTCGATGCCAGTCATCCGAAGGTTGACGAATTGCGACAGCTCGTGACCTGGTGCGAGGGCATGGTCTGGTCCTCGCCTGAACGGCACGGGGCGATGACCGGCGTGATGAAATCGCAGATCGACTGGATCCCGCTGTCGTTTGGGGGGGTGCGTCCGACCCAGGGCAAGACTTTGGCGGTGATGCAGGTCAGTGGCGGTAGCCAGAGTTTCAACACCGTCAACCAGTTGCGAATTCTTGGCCGATGGATGCGCCTGCTGACCATCCCCAACCAGTCATCCATCGCGAAGGCGTGGGATGAGTTTGACGAGGACGGGCGGATGCGACCGTCGCCTTTCTATAACCGTCTGGTCGATGTGATGGAGGAACTCTACCGCTTCACGCTGCTGACACGCGATATCAAACATGTGCTTCTGGACCGCTATTCCGAGCGGGTGGAAAGCCATGCCGAACTGTCGAAACGCGTCAGACAGCCCAAGACCGGCTAGCGGCTGACGGCTCCACCTGCCAGCCCGGGCTTTGCGGTTGTATTCTGCCGGGGAAGTTTGCACGATGACTGTCTGACGTTGCCAGTCTTTCGTAAAGGTCCTGATGAATGCGTGCCCACCGGCTATTTTCCAGCAAAGATCGCCCTATCCATTTCGGTGAATATCCATTGCACCGGCTTCGCCGTCAGGATGGACCGGCGGATTGCGGCGGCTGCCACACCGACTTCCTGTCATTCAGCCGTCCCGAGGATCCGGAAAGCGTTGTCAACGCCATGGCCGAGCATCAGGCGATGCTTGACACCATTCGCGATGGTCTTGTCAACGGCGCGGTGTCGGACATTCCCGAAGATCCGATGGAGCGGAGCAATCATCTGAAATCATTTGGGTATTTCAGTGATTCGTCTATGGTTGGCATAGGCCCGATCACCGATTCCATGTGGCTTGACACGCCGGCTCGCAACCCGGCGATCGATGATCTGGCTGAAATGATCCGGACCCGCCAGACAAAAACCCTTGCCGCTGGAATTGATCAGATCATGGCCGACCTCAAGGATTCGGTCAGCGCCCCGCCGCGCCAGATCGGGCACCACCGCTCGGCACTCGTTTTCCTGTATGAATATCGTCGTGACCCGCGCCCCGACGAGCCCGGGGCGACCTGGATCCAGGGCGCACAGGCGCATCGTGGCTGCCTGCTGTCGTCCGAAACCGCCGTCGTCATCGCCAATTATATGCGTCTTCTCGGCTTTGATGCGAAGGCGCATACGCTCACCTCGTCCGATATTTGCCTGCAATCGGCGGTGCTATCCGCCGGGCTTGGCTGGAATGAAGACGGGCAGGTTGTCGTGCCCTATCTTGGAACGCGCTATGGTGTGGCCGTCGTGACGACCGACATGGAGCTTGCGCATGACCGGCCATTGGCACCGCGCCATGCCCAGCCGCGAAGTGATCTCAGCGGTCTCAACTGGCAGCTTGGCCGCCACAGCAACAAATCGGCCTTCAACCGCGATCCTTTCGCCGGGCGGGATTACCGTGCCAGCGCGATGAAGCTGGAACGTCTGAAGCGCGTTGACCGGCCGACAACCTATATGGACGAGGCCAATATCCCGCGTGTTCCGAAACGGACCGACATGTTCGCACGCTCGCAATTCGGTGACATGGGAAAGGCCAATCAAGAGGCGGCAACCGGCGGTTATTATGCCCGCAAGGCGGCGCCGTCCTATGCGCAGCGCCGGGCGCTCGGCGCGTTTGTGCTGTTGCAGGACGGGCCCGAGGAGGCCGCCCCGCCGCCGCGCCGTGATGCCGCCTGGTATAGTGATCAGATCAAGGCCACCAGCTATTTTCTGGGGGTGGATGCGGTCGGCCTGTCACGCTGCCCGGACTGGGCCTGGTATTCGCATGACGCGCGCGGCGATGCGGTGACACCGCCGCATGACCAGGCCATCAGCATGGTTATTGACCAGGGGTTCGAGACAATGGAAGGCGCCTCCGGCGATGACTGGATTTCGGTGGCGCAGTCCATGCGCGCCTATCTGCGCTTCTCGATGCTTGGCGGCGTGATTGCCAAACAGATTCGCAATCTCGGTTTCAGCGCGAAGGCGCATACCGTTCTTGATGGCGATGTCCTGCAACCGCCGCTGCTTCTTCTTGGCGGACTTGGCGAGGTCAGCCGCATAGGCGAGGTGATCCTTCATCCCTTCCTCGGGCCACGTCTGAAATCGGGCGTCGTGACGACGACATTGCCGCTGGAGCATGACCGGCCCATCGATTTCGGTCTGCAGAATTTCTGTGAATCCTGCCAGAAATGCGCCCGTGAATGCCCGTCAGGGGCGATCACCGCCGGGCCGAAGGTGATGTTCAACGGTTATGAGACCTGGAAATCGGACAGCCAGAAATGCACCACCTACCGGATCACCACCAAGGGAGGGGCGATGTGCGGGCGCTGCATGAAGACATGCCCGTGGAATCTCGAGGGACTGTTCGCCGAGGCCCCCTTCCGGTGGGCGGCCTCGAATCTGCCGATGGCGGCAAAAGCCCTTGCAAGACTGGATGACATGGCCGGGCGTGGCGGGCTGAATGATCTGAAAAAATGGTGGTGGGATCTCGAACTTGCCGAGGATGGCGCCTATCGTCCGACAAACCACCCGGTCAACCGGCGCGGTCTCAACCGCACGTTGAAATTACGCGCCGAGGACCAGACGATGGCGGTCTATCCGGCCCCATTGGCGCCGCACCCCTATCCCTATCCCTTTCCGATGGACCGCGAGGCCGGGATCAAGGCGTTTGAGGCGCTGGTCAGCGCCGGTGAGTATCGCCGCCGGGTTGCGGCTGGTGATGAAAGCCATATTCATCGATATGTGAATGGCGACGGGCAGGGTGATGCCTCGCCGGTCATTCAGGCGGTTGTCAAACGTGTCGAGGTGATGTCGAGCGATATCTCGAAATATGTTTTCGCGGCGCTGGATGGCACGCCGCTGCCGGAATGGAGCGCGGGGGCGCATATCGACGTACTGGTGGCGCCGGGCATGATGCGGCAATATTCGATGTCCGGTGATCCGGCGCGCCGCGATGTCTATGAGGTGGCGGTTCTTCGCGAGGATGAGGGGCGTGGCGGATCATTGCTGATGCATCGGATCTTCACCGAAGGCCGCCGCGTCTTCATTTCGCGCCCGATCAATCATTTCCACCTTCAGAATAACAGCGGCCGCACTTTCCTCATGGGTGGCGGGATCGGCGTGACGCCGATGGTCGCCTTTGGCCACAGCCTCTATGCCGCGGCGCGGGACTTCACGCTTCATTATTCGGTGTCGAGGCCGGATGACATGGCTTTTGCCGGTGACCTTGATTCATTCGACTGGGCTGATCGGGTGGCCACACATGTCTCGTCACAGGGGGGGCGCGCCGACCTTGCCAGTATTTTCGCCAATGCCACGGTTGAGGACCATGTCTATGTCTGCGGGCCGGACGGTTATATGGAGGCTGTCCTTGCCGCGGCCACGGCAGCCGGACTTCCCGATGACAATTTGCATCGTGAATATTTCTCGGTGCCTGAACAGCCGGATTACGAGAATTTCGCCTTTGAGCTTGTGCTGCAGCGCTCCGGACGCCGGATCAGGGTTGAAGCCGGGGAAACCGCCTCTGACGCGTTGGTGGCAGAGGGCTATCCGATCGACGTGAAATGCGCGGACGGGCTCTGCGGTGTGTGTAAATGCGGGCTCCTGGCCGGCGAGGTGGAGCATCGTGATTTCGTGCTGTCCGAGCGCCAGCGGGCTGACAGCATTATCCTGTGCCAGTCACGCGCCGCCGCTGAAAATGGTGTGATCGAGATCGATCTGTAGCGGGGATTGCGCCCGCAACTTGCCCGTTCCACAAAGGGGCAACTCGCGGCGGCCAGACCGCTCAGGTGACGGAATTGCCTATATTCCCGGCGGATTCCATGTCGGCAGCGGCTTGTCTGGCGGTGCGGTCATTCCTTGTGAACCCGACATCATCACGACGCCAGTCGACGACCGGCACGCCGCGAAGCGAGCGCGCCATCATCTCGAATTTATGGGCATGTGGCAGGATATGCGCGGAAATTACCTTCTGGCATTCCTTGAATGCCTGCGGCGTGCTGTATTCCCACAGGATGCCGAGCTTGTGCTGGTCCTTGTGATTCCAGATCCGCATGACGGATTTCCGTTCGAGACCAAGTTCCGACAACCGCTTCATCACGTCCTCGTGCCAGATGTCGTCGAGGCCATTAAGATACCGGTTCAGCGCGGCTTCGTTGGTGAAGCGCAGCTCGGTAAAATTTACACAGGTTGATTTCATTCCGAATACTCGACTGCGGCGTCGCGACCATCATCGCTCGCGCGTCGTCTGCTCATAGCGCAGATTGTGTAGCTGTTCCAACTGGAAAATCAGCCGTCAGGGCAATCTTGCCAGTCTTGTCGCAATCAGATCGAAAAAGGCGTCTGCGTCAAGGTCTCCGATGACAAGGGCGTTGTGTTTGCGCCCCGATACCTGCCACCAGTCAATGACGGTCATGCCCATGGTCAACTCGCTTGCCGTTTCAATCTCGACATTACAATGGCGACCACTGAATATCTCAGGCGCCAGCATCCAGGCAATCGTGCAGGGGTCGTGAAGCGGCCCGCCATCACTTCCATATTTGGCCTCATCAAACCGTTCGAAGAAATCCAGCATCTCTGCAACCGCGAGCCCTGTCCTGTTGCCAAGGTCACGCAGCGCCTTATTGCGGCGGGCGGTCGTCAGCGCCTTATGCGTGACATCCAGTGGCATCATCGTGATCGGGATGCCGGCAGCAAAGACAATTGCCGCCGCATGCGGGTCGACATAGATGTTGAATTCGGCCGCCGGGGTGATGTTGCCACCCTCGAAACAACCACCCCCCATCAGCACGATCTGCCGGATCCGTGGCGCGATGTCGGGTGCGCGCTGCAACGCCATGGCGACATTCGATAGCGGGCCGATGGGCGCAATCGTGACACTGCCTGCCGGCTCGGCACGTATTGTGTCTATCATGAAATCAACAGCATGCTGATCCTGAAGCGGCGTTACGGGAGGTGGTAGATCCGGGCCGTCAAGGCCGGTGCGGCCATGTACATGCTCGGCTGTCACCAGGGCGCGTACCATCGGGCGCGACAGGCCGGCAAATACCGGCACATCCTGCCGGCCGGCAAGGTCGCATATCTTGCGGGCATTCACCTCGGTCAAGGCCAGCGGCACATTGCCGGCCACGGTGGTGATGCCAAGAAGGTTGATCTCCGGGCTTGCCAGCGCCAACAGAATGGCAACGGCATCATCCTGGCCGGGATCGGTGTCAATAATCAGTGACTGTGGATTGGTCATGGCATGGGCCTCCCGGCAAAATCACATATCGTCATCATGCGTCGGCTGCAATCCGGTCGGCAAGTGCCGCCGCCTGGCGCGAGATACTGGCGGCACCGAGAATGTCGCCGACAACATGCGCTGTTCCCGGGCCGATCGCAAACAAGTCCTCATACGGCGTGCCATTTGGCCTGACCAGCGTCAGCCTGGTGGTCATGCGGGGGCGGTGTGGCGCCGTTTGATGTGTGGCGATGACCCGGTCACCAATCAGGCGGCTCATCAGCCTGTCACGGCCGGCACCACTGCAATTGATAACGGCGTCAGCTTCGATCCGCGCGCCGTCACCAAGGCTGACAAGATGGCGGGCATTTTTGGCACTGGCGGTCAGCCCGGTCACAATGTCCCGCCTGATTGTCAGTTGACCGCTATCCAGCATGGCCTGCGCCGAGCCTGTCGCCTGTGGCCCGGCGCGAAAGCGTGCCAGCGACCACAGCCAGCCGATCCGACGCATCAGACGCGCCTGGTCATCTTCCGGCAGACTCTGCCAGGCGGCGGAGATATTCACCCGAAGGCTTTCAAACCGGCGCTGCCATTCGGTGCGCGACCAGTCTGTATCGCCGATATTCCGGCGCATGAAACGCAGAAAGCCCGAGCCACGCAATGGCGACGGCCAGCGCAGCGGTACGGCGTCCTGCCAGTCGGTCTGCACCGGCGGCAGCATGCCTTCCGGGCAGATCAGGCTGACGGGGCCGTCATGCGTGCGTCGGTGCAGGCTGTGAAGGGCATCAAGCGCGGTCAGCCCGCCGCCGATGATGACCACCTCCGCATCCGGCGCGATCCGCGCTGGCCAGTCACCGCGCCATGGGACTCGCACCAGCCCCGGCGCGTCGGCTGGCGGGTCTTTCATCGGCCAGTCGGGGGCCGGGTTGCCAGTGGCAAACACGACCCGTGACGCGGTGAGGGCGGTCCCGTCGCCCAGTGTGATCTGCCAGCCTTCTGTTCCTTTGCTGATGCGATCGGCACGTTGTTCATGGCGGGAAATATCGGCAATCGCAGGAATGGAGGCCAGTTGGTCGGCCATGTAGGTGGCGAAATCGCGGCGCCGGAAGAAATCGCCAGCATCCGTCCTGGCGTCGGGATCATCGGTGATATTCACGGCGGCCCATTCGGCGAAATGATCCGGCCGATCCGGCCAGAGCCGCATCAGCTCAGCCCGGACATTGAGCCGGAAATCGTCCGACACGCATCCATAGGCCTGTCCCTGACCAAGCTGGCCCGGCCCGACAATGGCAAGCCGGTCGGCCGGCACGCCGCGGGTCAGCAGATGCAGCGTCAGGGCGGCGGCGCTGTAGCCACTGCCGATGATGCAGACAGAGACCGTCATGCCGCAATCAGGGTCTCATTTGTGGTGTTACCGATGGGCATTGGCCGTGGCGGCAAATTTGTCCATCGCGGAATCAATGCGGTCAAACATGTCATCCAGCTCGGCCTCGGTGATGACAAGGGGCGGGCAGAAACCGACAATATCGCCCGGCAGGGCGCGCAGGATCACGCCATTCTCCTGAATCGCGGCTGCGGCCTGCGCGGCGATCTTGACCGCCGGATCGAATTTGCGCCGCGACGCCGGATCGGCACTGAATTCCATCGCGCCGATCAACCCGATGGCGCGGCTATTGCCGATGAAATCAAATCGGTCCATTGCCTTCACACGCCTGGCAAAATGCGGGGCGAGGGTGCGAACATGGCCGACGATGTCACGCTCCTGCATCAGCTGCTGCGCGCGCAGCGCCACCGCCGCGCAGACCGGATGCGCTGAATAGGTATAGCCATGCCCAAAGATGCCCAGCGCGTCGGCCTGGTCCGCGAGGGTGTCATAGATGCGGTCTGACATCAGCACCGCCGAGATCGGTAGATAGGCTGATGACAACGCCTTGGCGCAGGTCAGCATGTCCGGGCGCACATCCATGGCCTGTGAGCCCCACATATGTCCGGTCCGTCCAAAGCCGCAGATCACCTCGTCGGCAACCAGCAGGACATCATATTTCTGCAACACCCGCCTGATTTCCGCGAAATAGCCTTGCGGCGGAATGACCACGCCGCCGGCGCCCATCACCGGTTCGGCGAACAGCACCGCCACCGTGTCCGGCCCCTCGGCCAGGATCAGCTCTTCAAGTTCATCGGCGCAGCGCCGCGCGAATTGCGCCTCACTCTCGCCCTCACGCCCCTCATTATAGAAGCAGGGCGAGGATGTGTGTTTCACGAAATCCAGTGGCAGGCCAAACCCGTCCTGCGCATAGGCAAGCGCCGTCATGCTGGCGGCGGCCATGGTTACGCCGTGATAGCCGCGGCGGCGGCTGATGATCTTGCGTTTCTCCGGCTTGCCGCGCGCCGCCTGATAATACCAGACCATCTTCATGGCGGTATCGTTCGCCTCGGACCCGGACGAGCAGAAGAATGCTTTGGCAAGGGTTGATCCGTCGGCGGCGGGCGGGGCGATGCTGATCAGATGTTCGGCAAGATCGATTGCCGGCCCGACCGTCTTGCCGGCAAAGCTGTGATAGAAGGGAAGCTTGCCGAACTGGTCGATGGCGGCCTGCACCAGTTCCGGTTCGGAAAAGCCGAGCGAGGTGCACCATAACCCGCTCATCCCCTCATAAAAGCGATTTCCGCTTTCATCATGCACGAAAACACCGCTTCCCTTCGCCATGATGTGCGGGCCGGTATCGGCCAGCATCGACGGTTTGGTGTAGGGATGCATGTGAAAGGCGATATCGCGGCTTTCCGGGGAATTGCCGGGAAACTTGTCTGTAGTCGGGGTGTCGTCAGGGCTCATGCCAACATCCTCATGCCACTATCCTCGTGCCGCCGTTCTCATGCCTGAATAATCGGGTTGGCGGCAAGGGCGGAATCCGCGCTCAGACATGCTGCCCACCATTGACGTGCAATTCGGCACCATTGATGTAGGCGGCACTTTCATTGCAAAGGAAGAAGATCGTCTCCGCGACCTCCTCGGAGGTGCCGAACCGGCCAAGCGGGATGCCCGGCAGCATCGCTTCCTCGCTTCCGGGTGACAGGATCTCGGTCAGAATCTCGCCGGGCGCGATGGCGTTGACGCGAACGCCGCGCTTGCCGAAATCAGAGGCCATTTCGCGGGTCAGCGCGCTCAACGCCGCCTTCGACGAGGCATAGGCGGAACCGGCGAATTCATGGACCCGGCTACCGGCGATGGAGGTGACATTGACCACCGTCCCGTTGCCGCGTTCCAGCGGCTCGATCAGGGCGCGTGCCAGCATTACCGGCGCGAACACATTGACCTGGAAAACAAGCTGCCAGACATCAAGCGGCGTCAGGACGGAATCCAGACGTTCGCCATTGCCACCCTTCGGCGAGATGCCGGCATTGTTGACAAGGGCGTGCAACGGCCGGCCATCAAGGCGGCGCATCAGCTCGGCCGCGCCGCGGTCAATCTCCTCAGGCGATTCCAGGTCGATTTCAATATGGTCCTGGTCACCATCTCCGGCATGCCACGGGCATTGCCCCGGCACGGCGCCGCGCGAGCAGGTGATAACCCGCCACCCGGCGTCGGAGAAACGCTTTACCGTGGCGTGACCGATGCCACGGCTGGCGCCGGTCAGCATGATTGTTTTCTGTGGCTCACCCATCCCATGAACCTAGTCGATTTGACAGCCGGTGCCAAGCATTCTGCAGGGCTAGAGATGATCGAGATATTGCTTGGCCAGCGGGTGGGACGGGGCGCTGAAGAACCGGTCCGCCGGCGCGGTTTCGACAATGCGGCCACGGTCGAGGAGAAGAACATCCTCACCAAGTCGCTCGGCCTGCGCCCGGTTATGGCTTGTCATGACGATGGTCATGCCCTGCTCATGCGCCTCGCGCACCATTGTCTCGACAAATTTTGTCGCCGCGAAGTCGAGATGCGCCGTCGGCTCGTCAAGGAACAGGATGTCGGGTCTGGCAGCCAGCGCGCCGATCAGCGCCAATTTCTGCTGCTCGCCTCCTGACAGCATGCGCGCCGGGGCATCGGTGCGCATGTCCATCTCGGCACGGCGCAACCAGTCACGACGCGCCGCGTCGTCAAGCTGTGGGCACAGAAAGCGCAGATGACCACTGGTCGTGCGACGGGTGATGATGGGTTTCTGGAAGACCATTTTCTGGCGTGCCAGCGGTGGGCCACTGATCGTTCCGGTGTCACATGCGATCAGCCCGTGAAGACAGTTCAGCAGCAGCGTTTTGCCAGCACCATTATGACCCAGCAGCAGGGTTATGCTGCCGCGTCGGATTTGCGCCGAGACTGTGTCGAGCAGGGTCACGCCGTCGCGCCGCAATGTCAGGCCATGCGCTGTCATGATGATGTCGGGCGCGGGGCGATCAGACATCATGGCCGAGATTCCGGAAGCTGTGCCGCAGCAACTGGCTGGCGATGTTGATTGTCAGGGCGACAAGCAGCAGCACAACGCCAAGCGCCATCGCGAAGGCAAGTTCCCCCATGGAGGTGGCCAGCGCGATCGAGGTTGTCATGACGCGGGTCGAATGCCTGATATTGCCACCGACGATCATCACCGCGCCGACCTCGGAAATGGCCCGCCCAAAGCAGGCAAGACCGATTGTCAGCAATGCGACGCGCGCCTCGAAGACAAGCGCCTTTATGCGGTCAAGCCGGCCAAGGCCAAGCGACTGGAAAAGCGGGGCATATTCACCATTCAGCGATTCGAACGCCTGCCGTGACAACGCGATCGAAATCGGCAGGACCAGGACCGTCTGCGCCAGCATCATCGCCGCCGGCGTGTAGAGAATGCCCATGAAACCAAGTGGTCCTGATCGGGAAATGAGAAGATAGACCAACAGCCCGATCACCACCGGTGGCATGCCAAGGAAGGTGTTGCTGACAACGATCAGCGCGGTGCGCCCCGGAAACCGGTAGGTTGCCAGCAATGCGCCCATCGGCAGGCCGATGACCAGCGATGCCAGAACCGCCGTGAGGCTGACGGTCAATGACAGACCGATAATTCCCATCAATTCCGCATCGCCCGAGGCGAGCAGCGTGAGGGCTATCTGGAAGGGGGTCAGGATATCCATTCTGGCGATGCGGTTGCGTAGTCTGGCGCTCTGCAGGTTTGCAGGAAGGTTTCCGGGCAGGTTTCCGGGCAAGTTTCTGGATGTGTGCCTGACATTGCCCCAATGCTCCTGATCAACTCGGTGTTCCCGGTGAAGTCATTGTTCCCGGTCAAGTCGGCTTCGCAGGTCAACGTTGTGTGTTGAGCTGGCCACCAGCCGGCGTTTGTTCGTCCGTCATCGCCGCCTCGCGCGCCCGGCTGATCATTCGCTTTACCTCGCGGGCAAGCTTTGGCGTTTCGGCTGGATGGAGAAACCCGCCAATTTCGGTGGCGCGGCCATGCGAGCGTACTATCACCCTCTGGCGCTCGCGCGCCCGCATCTCCGGCTCGTCTCGCGGCGTCAGTTCAACCTGCGCCCAGGCTGTAGGCACTTCGGTCGTCTGGCTGTCACCTGCCGGCGATACAGTCTCTATGGTCAGCTGCCGGCCGGTTGCCGTCAGATGCTGGCGGCGCCTGGCGGCACGGTAATTCATCCTGAACGCAAACCAGACCACCAGCAATTCAAGGCCCAGAAACCCGATGACCGGCCAGGCGCCCATCAGGAAGAAGCCGAGACCGATGCAGAATGCCAACGCGCCAAGCGCGATCATGACCAGCGCAAAGCCGCGTGGTGACAATGACCGGTAGGGCCATATGGTCATGGTTTCGCGATAACGGGCCAAAATGCACACCCTGACGTTTGTTTCCGTGTTCGGCTATGAAAAAGCCACAGCAGGGCGCGTCCGGTCAATCGCAAAAGCCAGAAGGGACCATCTGTCGCTGTCTGACGGTGCCAATCGCATGGTTATTGGCTGAATTATGCCGTCCGACATGTTCCGAAACGCATTGACGACTTGCCCGGGCCTGATCCTGTCTTTAGCATTCCTCGCAAGGAGGCGTTACCGTCATGTCGATTATTGCGCTTGGATATATGGGCCTCCGTTCCCCTTTGCTTGGAGACTGGTCGGATTATGCCCGTCGGCAGCTTGGCATGCAGCAGGTCGACCGTGGTGGCGGCACGCTGTCGTTCCGCATGGATGACTGGCAGCAGCGCCTTGTCCTTCTTGACGAGGCCGGCGATGAATTCGCTTTCATGGGATGGCAGGTGGATGATGCCGGCGATCTCGATGTGCTAGCCACGCGGATCGAGGCGTTCGGCATCCGCGTTACCGAGGCGAGCAGATCATTGTGTGACCAGCGGTTTGTCACAAGGATGATCTTTTGTGACGATCCGGACGGTAATCGTGTCGAGCTCTTCGCCTCGCCGAAACTGGCCACCGACCCGTTCGCGCCGGGACGGCCGATTGACGGGTTCCTGACCGGCCCCTATGGCATGGGGCATGCTGTTCTGCATGTCGAGGATGTGACGCCGCTGCTGCCTTTTTATCGTGATGTGCTGGAATTCCGGGTGAGTGACTATGGCCTGTCTCCCTATCCGATGTATTTCTTCCATGTGAACGGGCGCCATCACAGCTTTGCGATGATCGGCACCGGCCGCCGCGGCCTGCACCATTTCATGGTTGAATATCAGAATCTTGACGATGTCGGACAGGGCTATGACATCGCGCTCGAGGAAGAGGACAGGATCGCCTACACGCTTGGCCGCCATACCAATGACTATATGACCTCATTCTACGCCCGCACACCGTCCAGTTTCTTCATCGAGAGCGGTTGGGGTGGCCGGGTGATCGATGTTGATCAGTGGCAACCCCATGAAACACATGTCGGCCCCAGCTTCTGGGGGCATGACCGGGTGCATCTTCCCGAGGATCGCCGTGCCGTGATGCGCGACATGCGGCTGAAGGCGGCGGCGGAGGGCAAACGCACGCCAAAGCTTGTCGACTGTCCCTGGCTCTATGATCAATTGAGTGGTTAAATCCGAGATGACGAAAGAAACTCCGTCCGCCACCGCGGATCATGATGTTGTGATTGTCGGCCTTGGCCCCACCGGGGCGACCCTTGCCAACATCCTTGGCGAATATGGCCTTGATGTCCTTGTCCTCGAACGTGAGGAAGCTGTCTATCCGTTGCCGCGTGCCGTGCATTTCGACGATGAGGCGATGCGGGTCTTCCAGTCGATCGGGCTTGCCGAGGGCATCGGCCGCGACGCGCGGGTCAATGTCGGGACCAAATTCGTCAATGCCAAAATGGAGCTGATGCTGGACTGGTCGCGTCCGCAGGAGGTTGGGCCGCTTGGCTGGCATCCAAGCTACAGGTTTCATCAGCCGGACCTCGAGGCCGAACTCAATCGCGGTCTTGCGGGCCGTTCGGCAGTGGCGGTGCTGCGGTCTGCCAATGTCACCGGGGTCGCCGACCATTCCGATCATGTCACCGTCAGCTATGACCATGAAGGGGCCGCCAAATCCGCCTCCGCCCGCTATGTCGTGGGAACGGACGGTGCGCGTTCGGTCGTGCGGGCGTCGATGGACAGCGGCTGGGAGGATCTCGGCTTCAAGGAACGCTGGCTTGTCATCGACGTTCAGCTGTTGAAGCCGCGCCCGGACCTTGGCGATTTCACCATCCAGACATGCGACAGGGCGCGGCCCACCACCTATGTGCGATGCCCGCGCGACTGGCGGCGCTGGGAAATCAGTCTGAAGCCCGATGAAACCGCCGAAATGGTGACCGAGGAGTCCTTTATCTGGCCAAAACTGCGCCCGGCGATCACGCCGGAGGAGGGGACCATTCGGCGCAAGGCAGTCTACAGTTTCGAATCAAAGCTGGCGACACGGTGGCGCGAGGGCAGACGGCTGATCGCCGGTGATGCCGCGCATCTGATGCCGCCATTTCTTGGCCAGGGCATGTGCACGGGAATTCGCGATTCGGCCAATCTTGCCTGGAAACTGGTGGCGATCCTGAAATGGGGGGCGGCCGAGGACATTCTCGACAGCTACGAGATGGAACGGCGTGATCATGCCCGTATCTATATCGAGACAGCGGTCAGTGTTGGCGAGATGATGAACAGTGCCGAGACGGCCGAAGCCCTGACGCACGCCGTCCGTCCTGACGGGTCGGCGCAGATGCAATCGATCAATCGCGGGCTTGAAAGGGCAATCGGCCCGGCAGATGACAGTTTTGCCGGCATGCGGATGCCACAGCCACAGCTTGCCGACGGGCAGTGGCTTGGTGATGCCATGAAGGGGCGCTTTGCCATCATCGGGCGCGGTGCGGCGCTGCGGGCAACTTCCTTGCCGTCTTCGCAGATGGCGCTTGCCGTCAGCGCCGATGAACATGACGAGGTGGCCGGCATGCTGCAGCGGCTTGGTGTCGATTCACTTATCATACGCCCTGATTTCTACTGCTTCGGGGCGGAAACCGATGCCGGCGATGATGCGCTCGACAGGCTTGTCGGTGCGTTGCGCGACCAGCTTGGCCTTGAAGCCTCGATGACCTGACTGGCACCTGGTGGTGCGCTCAGCGGTAATGTCGTCCCTTTCATGGGGTCTGGCCGGTGGGCCATGCCGCATCAGGCAGCGGGATATCCGCCATCCGGTCGTGGCACGCCGTCTTCATCGCAGGTCAACGGCACCACCGATACAGCGCTGGCAACCGGCAGGTCCGTATAGAGATGCGGGAACAGATCACCGCCTCGCGACGGTTCCCACACAATGTCCAGCCCGTCGGTCTCGACCGCCACCATGACAAGATCGGGCCGGTTGCGAAAATGCCGCTGCGCGGTTTCCGCAACCTGCGAGGCTGTCGAGAAATGAATGTAGCCATCCTCGAGGTCAATGCCGGCCCCGCGGAACCTGCCCTCGGTCACGGCGTCCTTCCAGATTGCGGCGTCACAGATCTTGTAGATGAGGCTCATCACCGGTTCCCTTGTTGAAGAAATTCCGCGATGGTGCTGATCAGACGTTGTCGGTCTGTCTCGGTCAATGGCACCGGATCGCCATGTCCCCAGATCGGGGCGGGCCAGGCGGCGTCACCGCGTCGCCTTGCCACGACATGCAAATGCAGCTGTGGCACCAGATTGCCTATGGCCGCTATGTTGATCTTGTCCGCCGCGAAGCTGGTCTTCATCCATTCGCCAAGCCGCGTGGCGAGATCAACCAGTCGGCCACGCATGACATCGGCGAGATCATGAAGTTCTTCCGCGCCATTATGTTCCGGCACCAGCAGTAGCCAGACATAACGTGAGTCATCGACAAGTCTGATCTGGATATCATCAATTCGAACAATGAGATGCGAGCTGTTTATAAGACGTTGATCGAGCGTAAAATCCATGCTCAGCCGCCAATGATGCCGGCGATGGCCTTGCCGCATTCTTCTGTCGTGGCCGTCCCGCCGAGATCGCGTGTTCGCAAGGCAGGCTCCGAAAGAGCCGTATCGATGGCGTCGGTGATGGCTGTCGCCGCATCGGCAAATCCGAGATGTTCCAGCATCATGGCGGCCGTCCAGATCTGGCCGACCGGATTGGCAATGCCCTGGCCGGCGATATCGGGTGCCGATCCATGGACAGGCTCGAACAGTGACGGGAACTCACCTGTCGGGTTGATGTTGCCCGATGGTGCGACCCCGATGGTGCCGGTGCAGGCCGGTCCCAGATCGGACAGGATGTCACCAAACAGGTTGGAGGCCACGACAACGTCGAACCAGTCCGGATGCTGGACGAAATGCGCGGTCAGGATGTCGATGTGATACTTGTCCGTCTCGACCTGCGGGTAGTGGGCGGCCATCGCCTCGACGCGTTCATCCCAATAGGGCATGGTGATCGAGATGCCATTGGATTTGGTGGCCGATGTCAGGTGCTTTTTTGGCCGGCTCTGCGCCAGATCAAAAGCGAATTTCAGCACCCGGTCGACGCCGATCCGGCTCATCACCGTTTCCTGGATGACCACCTCGCGCTCGGTATCGGCAAACATCCGCCCGCCGATCGAGGAATATTCGCCTTCGGTATTTTCGCGGACGATGTAGAAATCGATATCGCCGGGCACCCGATTGGCGAGCGGCGAGGGCACACCGGGAAGAAGGCGCACCGGCCGCAGATTCACATATTGGTCGAATTCACGCCGGAATTTCAGTAATGACCCCCATAGCGAGATATGATCGGGAATCTTTTCAGGAAGTCCGACCGCGCCGAAGAAAATCGCGTCATGGCCGCCAATCTGCTCTTTCCAATCCTCTGGTAGCATATCGCCATGTTGGGCGTAATAATCATAGCTTGAGAAATCGAAATGGTCGAAATGCAGATTGATGTCGTATTTCGACGCGGCCGCCTCCAGTACACGAAGTCCTTCCGGCACGACTTCCTTGCCGATCCCGTCACCCGCGATGACAGCGATGTTGAACCCGTTCCTTGCCATGATGCACCCCCTGGCCGGTTATAACCCCGTGACGTCAGGCCTGAGGCGGCTAGAACGGCATGGGATGTGATTTATGCGTATCGTCGATTTGCGCCATGATCTCGTCAGTGAGACTGAGTTCGGCGGCCTGCAGCGAGTTTGCCAGTTGCGCAAGGCTCGTCGCGCCAAAGATCACCGATGCCATGAACGGCCGCCGCATGCACCAGGCAAGCGCCATCTGCCCCAGATCCATGCCATGCTGGTCCGCAACCGCCTGATAGGCGTCAAGCGCCGGCCACAGGCGCGGCGTGACCCGCCCGTTGAGGTTTTCATTGAGGCTCTTTCGTGACCCTTGCGGCGCTGTCCCGCCAGCGCTGTATTTGCCGGTCAGCAGGCCACAGGCAAGCGGGGAATATGATAGCAGCCCGACATCCTCATTGTGCGACAGTTCCGCCAGATCGGTGTCGAAGAGACGGCAGAGAAGGCTGTATTCATTCTGGATAGACGCCATGCGTGGCAGGTCGCGGTCCTCGGAGATGCGGAGCCACTGCGCCGTGCCCCACGCGGTTTCATTCGACAGCCCGACATGGCGGATCTTGCCCTCGCGCCGGTATCCCTCAAGACATTCCAGGATTTCGTTCATATCGTCCAGAATGGCGCTGCGGTCCTGCGTTGTCGGATCGTAGCGCCAGTTCTTGCGGAACATGTAGGATCCGCGATTGGGCCAGTGAAGCTGGTACAGGTCGATATAATCGGTCTTCAGCGAGGTCAGCGAGGAAGCCAGCGCCGCGCCGATGGTGGCCGACGAGATCGGCGCGCCGTTGCGGATATTCATGTTGCCTTCGCCGGTAACCTTGGTCGCGATGATGACATCGGACCGGCGCCCCGAGGCCGCGACCCAGTCGCCAATGACCCGTTCGCTGTCACCCTGGGTGTCCTGCGACATTGGCGTGGTCGGGTACATTTCGGCGGTATCGATGAAATTGACTCCATGGTCCAGCGCCATGTCGATCTGCGCATGGCCTTCGGCGGGCGTGTTCTGCGTGCCCCAAGTCATCGAGCCCAGGCACAGGGCGCTGACGTTCAGATCGGTTCGTCCAAGCTTGTTGTAAATCACGCCGGGGTCCTCTTCATAGTCGCTCTTGGTTATGTCCGGATGTGGGAAAATGCACACTGATCGGTCTTGTGATAGCTGTCATCGGGCGTCAGCGCAATCGATGGAAATTCCGGATGGGTCGGCGCGTCCGACCTTCGCCGGGGCGCAAGGCACAGCGCTGCATGCGTAGCGTTGCATGTGTAGCGTTGGCAAGGCCGTCAGGGGCAGGAGGCACCGAGGTCAGGCCATGCCGGGCCATGCCCGGCAAGGGTGAACCGGGAAACTGGCTGATTTTCCGGGGAAATGTCAAAAAATATCCGTCCTATATTCTCAAAAGTCTTTTCAGGCCCGTATCCGGGTCAAGAATGTTGTATCCGGGTGTCAGTCACTATATAGCAGGACAGTGAGTTTTATTTGACTGTCCCCCGCAGGTGCCCGTGGGTCGCAGCCAAGTTGCTGGGAAGGGCCATGCGTATTGCAGTTATCGGGTCGGGTATATCCGGCCTAGGAAGCGCTTATCTACTCAACCACCATGCCGACATACATCTGTTCGAGTGTGATCATCGTCTTGGCGGTCACAGCCATACGGTTGAAGCGGATTTTGGCGGCAAACGGGTGCCGGTCGATACCGGGTTTATCGTTTTCAATCCCCTGAACTATCCCAATCTGATCGCGCTGTTCGAACGGCTTTCGGTGCCATGGATCGACAGTGACATGAGCTTTGCTGTCTCGCTCCGCAATGGCGAGTGCGAGTATGAAGGCTCATTCGCCGGATTGGTGGCACAGCCGGCGAATCTGCTGCGGCCCCGCTACTGGTCGATGCTGGGCAACCTGACACGATTCTACCGGACGGGGTATGCCCGCGCCTTTGATGGGCCTTCAGACGAATCACTTGCCGGTTTCATTGCGCGTGAGGGCTATGGCGCCGCCTTTGTCGAGGATCATCTCCTGCCGATGGGGGCGGCCATATGGTCATGTTCGGCGCAGACGATGATGGAGTATCCGGTGCGCTCACTTCTCCAGTTCATGGAGAATCACAAGCTGCTGAATTTCATTGATCGTCCGCAATGGCGCACGGTCAAGGGCGGCTCACGCGAATATGTGAACCGCATCGCCAGCGCGATTGGCGGGACGACCGGCGGGCAAATTCATCTGAATACTCATATCACCGGCGTGCGCCGCGCGCAGGGCGGGGTAATCCTGTCGATCGCCGGTGAAGGCGATGTCTGGTTCGACCGCGTCGTGATGGCGGCGCATGCCGACCAGTCCCTGGCCCTGATTTCCGACCCGACGCCGGCGGAGCGTGACATTCTTTCGGGATTCCGCTTCCAGCCGAACCGGGCCGTGCTGCATTCCGATGCGAGCCTGATGCCGCGCCGCCGCGCCGCCTGGGGGGCTTGGAACTATATTGGCGGCGATGGGGTCGATAGCTCGCTATGCCTGACCTACTGGATGAACAGGCTGCAATCCATAGACCGGGACTGCCCGTTGTTCGAAACGCTGAATCCGCATCGTGAGCCCGATCCGGCCCTTGTTCATGGCAGCTACAGCTATGCGCATCCGGTATTTGACGAGCGCGCCATCGCATCGCAAAGGCGGCTGGCTGAAATCCAGGGTGCCGACAATCTGTATTTCGCCGGTGCCTGGACCGGTCACGGATTTCATGAGGATGGATTGAAATCCGCCATCGCCATCACACGGACGATGGGTTTCGACGTTCCCTGGCGCACCGATGTGGATGCCTACACGCCTCCCGTCAGTCCCGAGACCCGCGAGATTGCGTGATGGGTGCCTGTCAGCTCGTGCGATCCAGAATCGATCACACGCGCCACGGCACGCCATCGCATTTCCTGTCCCGCAGCGGGCTGTCGATCTGGATCGATCTCGACAGGCTTGACGAGGCGGACGGCCAGTCAGCTCTTTTCTCGGTTGACCGGTTCAATCTGCTGTCCTTTCAGCAGGCGGATTACGGTCCGAATTTCCGGCGCGTCGGGATGATAACGACGCTTGCGGACTATGCCCGCTCACAGGCGCGCGACATATGTCCGGGGATTGAGATCGCCACCATCCATCTGCTGACCTTTCCGCGCATATGCGGAGTGGCGTTCAACCCGGTGTCGATCTATGTGCTCCGGGATGGCGAAGGCCGCGACGTGATGTACATCTATGAGGTCCGCAACACATTTGGCGACATGCACGCCTATATCGGCCGCGCCGACAGCGGCCAGGCGATCCTGCAGGCCGACAAGATTTTTCATGTCTCGCCCTTTTTTCCGGTCAGCGGCGACTATCGGCTCAGGTTTCGGGCACCGGAAGACACAGCCGAGGTGCGGGTGCTCATGCGCTATAGCGATGCCGGTCTGCCGCGCCTGACAGCAACATTGCGCGGTGCGCGCGAACAGCTTACTAATTTAGGAATAGTTAAGGCGCTTGCGGCAACCGGCCAATGGCCGCTGCGGCCATTGGTGTCGATCCATGTCGAGGCGGTACGTTTGTGGTGGAAACGAATCCGCTTTCACCGCCGGCCGGAACCGCCGGGGCCATGGTCACGGGCCGAGGATGTTGGTGGTAGATGAGAGAGTGTCATGACAGGGTTCTTTGATCGTCGAAAGCTTGACCTGCTGTTGGCGCTGTTCTCGCGGCTTCAATTTGGCCGGCTGGACGTCACCCTTCCCGATGGCAGGCGGCATGAATATGTCGGCCCGGACGCTGGTCCACATGCCGCGATGACAATAGTCCGTCCGGAAGCGGTTTCGCGGGTCATGGCCGACGGCAAGATGGGGTTCTGTGAAGCCGTCATGGAGGGCGAGATTGACAGCCCCTGCATGTCGAGTCTGATCGAGCTTGCGGTGATGCATGACGCCATGCTGTCAAAGCAGATGGCGGCCAATATATGGCGCCGCATGGGGTTGCGGCTGTTCCACGGCCTGCGGCGGAACAGCAAGTCCGGCGCCGCAAAGAACATTGCCTATCATTATGATCTCGGGAATGAATTCTACGCCGCCTGGCTGGACCGCACGATGACCTATTCCTCGGCCGTTTTCGACAATGACGGTGACGATCTGGCGACGGCGCAGACCAACAAGTATCGGCGTCTTGCCGATCTTGCCGATATCCAGCCCGGCGATCATGTGCTGGAGATCGGCTGTGGATGGGGCGGCTTTGCCAAATATGCCATCGAGGAGCGTGGCGCGCGCGTGACCGGCATCACGATCTCGCGCGAACAGCATGATTTCGCCCGACAGCGGCTTGCCGATGCCGGGCTTGCCGGGCGCGGCGACGTCCAACTCATCGATTATCGCGATCTGGATGGCAAGTTCGACAAAATCGTCTCGATCGAGATGTTCGAGGCTGTCGGTGAGGCCTATTGGCCGACCTATTTCAGCGCTGTGTCGTCACTTCTGAAATCTGGCGGGCGGGCGGCCCTTCAGGCCATCACGATCGAGGATGAGGCGTTCGAGGAATACCGGCGCGAACCGGATTTCATCCAGCGTTACATTTTTCCGGGTGGCATGCTGCCATCAATGCCGAAGCTGGAACAACCGGTCGCCGAGGCCGGGCTGAAGCTTGTTGACGAGGCCGGCTTTGGTCAGGACTATGCGCGAACGCTTGCCGAATGGCGGCAGCGCTTCCAGCAGGCCTGGCCGCAACTTGCCACCGGCCGGTTCGATACCAGGTTCAAGCGCATGTGGGAGCTGTATCTGTCCTATTGCGAGGGTGGGTTCCGCGCCGGCATGATCGACGTGAAGCATCTTCTCTACATGCATCGATAGACATCTGTAATGTCAGAGAATATCGACATTCCACCATTCCTTCCGGAACGCTATTTCGCACGCCGGCTTGATGCCTATGGTGTGTTTGTTGACCGGTTTGGCACGATCCGGCGGCAATTCGAGGTCGCCGTTGCCGGACGGCAGACGGAGCGCGGTTTCGTCCTCGATGAGTCGTTCCGCTATGATGATGGCGAGACCGAGGAACGGCGCTGGCAGGTGACGGCGCTTGGCGACGGCCGATATGAGGGGCGATGTGCCGATGTTGTCGGCGTCGCACGCGGTGTCTGCACAGGCAATATGCTCAGCTGGCGTTACAGCTTCCGGCTCGCCATGTATGGCCGCAAGGTGACGGTGCGGTTCGATGATGTGATGGTCCTGCAAGCTGGCGATATTCTGGTGAACCGGGCCACCGTGTCCAAGGCCGGGGTCCGCCTTGGCGAGGTGCTGCTCAGTTTCCGCCCGTCCTGACCCGGAACAGGCGCAGCACCGGACGCAGCAGGGTGCCGATCACCGGCAGGCGCGCCAGCAGCTGACTGGCACTGTCCCAGTGGTCGATATGCGCCGCGATCAGCCCGTTTTCATCGACATGCACCTCACTCATGCCCTCAAAATCAAGACTGGTATGCGGCCAGCTTTTCAGCCGCCCGCTCATGCGCCAGCGAAGATAGGCGCGCCTGCCGTCATCATTTGCGCCATGGGCGATGTCGAGGATGTGAAAGCGCGGCGAATCGCAGGTCTCGAACATATGGGTGAAGATGGCCCGAAAGGCGTCGTGTCCGGTCACGTCATTGAACGGGTCGGTGAATCGAATCCGCGGTGACAGGGTGGCCATGAGATCATTCAGTGTTTCCGGCGCCAGAGCGGCGAATGCCGCCGCGTAGCGTTCGATGATGTCGTCTGTCGCTGTCATGGCTATTTTTGCGGAAAGCCTGTTCGCGCTCCGACAAGACGGAAAAAGGTCCGGTCGGGAAGCCAGCGCAGCATGTTCATGCTGCGCGCGAATTTACGCGGGAATTTGATCATGAACCGGTCGGTCTTCAGCCCGGCCAGAATTTCGTCGGCCGCCGTTGCCGCGCTGATCAGGCCCGGCATCTCATAGTCGTTTACCGCTGTGGACTCGGTGTCGACAAAACCCGGGCAGATGACCTTGATGTCGATTCCGCGCGGTGCGAGATCAAAGGTCATCGATTCGGCAAGCGAGATCAATGCCGCCTTGGTTGGTCCATAGGCGGCGGCCCGTGGCAGACCGCGCCAACCGGCAACCGAGGAGACGATCGCAATCTGCCCCTTTCGACGTTCCAGCATGGATTCAACAAGTTCTGGCAACGCATTGACAACACCCATGTAATTGATATCCATATGCTGTGCATAGATGGACGGGTCGATGGCCGATGTATCCTGCGGTACATACATGCCGGCATTGAGGATGGCGCAATCTATGGGGCCGAGGGCGGAGATGGATTCGGTGATAGCCCGTGCCAGTGCCGCGGCGTCGGTGACATCGCATGCGGCACCATGGAAGCTGTCACGTCCCTTGCCAAGTTCGGCCAACCGGCCGCCGCGGCGCGCCACGGCGGTGACGCTGTTGCCGGCGGCGAGGCATTTTTCGGCCAACGCCGCGCCGATGCCGGAACTGGCCCCGGTAATTAAATAATGTGACATGGCCATGCCCCCGAGATTCGTCACCGCTGCAAGGTGATCCTGCCTCAGCAAGTAGGTGCAGATTGGCCGGTTGTGAAGGGTCTGGCGCCAAATGCGGTCGTTTCACATGGCGGCCCGGATCGCCGATTCGCGCCACCGACATGGCGGCGAATGACAATTGCATGACGCAATTGGTTGACAGGATGCCGCAGAATCAGACCAATATCTCTCAAGCTTGAAGGTGGCTGTGGGGCAAAGCCCCATGCCTTAATGAGGGAATATGGTACGGGTGAAAAATGACTGCCCAAAGCCATAGCCGTCCCCGC
>Ga0181579_10000893_pt1 | contig 24676 bp, 16 predicted proteins | sample 071ome_24_FD_132996 | JGI IMG/M metagenome (GOLD analysis project Ga0181579, IMG submission 132996) | Coastal salt marsh microbial communities from the Groves Creek Marsh, Skidaway Island, Georgia - 071402CT metaG (megahit assembly) | ecosystem: Environmental > Aquatic > Marine > Intertidal... | reverse complement strand
TGAGGCGTGCACATCGAGCCGCGCGATCGGCGGCCAGGCGACCGTGACGGGAATTGTCAGGGCCTCCGCGGTCGCGGACGCATCCGGTCCCAGCACCGCCGTGGCCACGACCTCGTATGTGCCGGCCTCGAGCCCCTGCACTCGACCGTCCCTGACCCGGAGCGCGCCCCGCGGCGCGGCGAAACGAACAGCCACGTCGAGCGCCTGTCCGGACGCGTCGACGACCTGAACCGACAGCGGGGCGGATCGGCCGACCAGGACCTCCACCGAGACCGGTTCCGCGACCAGGCGAAGCGGGCCGGTCTGGGCGAAGCCCGCACTCGGCACGAGTGCTGCGAGGGAGGTGAGAAGGGTGCAACTCCCCGCGATGCGGCTCAACAGACGATTCATGCACGCGTGTCTATACATTACTCCACCTCGCCCTGGACATGGCCGCCGACTCGATTTGCGCAACCTCGCCGACCGGGGCGCCATGGAGCAAGGTGCGGACGCGCCGTCCGCGCCGTCGTTGAATCGGAGTCTGTCGAATGCAGAAGCTCTTCGTTCGTTGTTCGATCGCCCTCGTCGCGTTCGCACTCGCGTCACCCCTCTCCGCTCAGAGCCGTGTCACGTCGCCGGAGGACTTCTTCGGTCACGAAGTGGGTGCGGATTACCTCCTGTTCAACTACGAACGGATGCACGAATACGTCATCCAGCTCGCGAACGAGTCGGACCGTATGGTGCTCGATACGCTGGGTTTCACAGAGGAAGGTCGACCCCAGTTCCAGGCCATCATCACGTCACCCGCGAACCACGCGAACCTCACGCGCTACCGGGAAATCAGCCGTCGCCTCGCGAAGTCGGACGGGGTGAGCCGCGAGGAGGCCCGGCAACTCGCGAACGAAGGCAAGGCGATCATCTGGATCGACGGGGGGCTGCACGCCACCGAGGTCCTCGGGGCTGCTCAGCTGACCGAAATGATTTACCGGCTCAACGAATACACGGACGCAGAAACGAGTCGGATCCTGGACGATGTGGTCATTCTCGCGACGCATGCGAACCCGGACGGCATGACCCTCGTCTCGGACTGGTACATGCGCCTCGACGACCCTATGGCGCGCTCTACGTCGGGCGTTCCCGTGCTCTACAACAAGTACGCGGGTCACGACAACAACCGGGACTTCTACATGGCTGCGCTCGCCGAGACGCAGAACATGAACCGGTCGATGTACCGCGAGTGGTTCCCGCAGATCGTGTACAACCACCATCAGACGGGGCCACAGGGGACCGTGATGTTCGCGCCCCCGTTCCGGGATCCTCCGAACCACTACCTCGATCCGCTCATCATCACGTCGCTGGACCGGGTCGGCTCGGCGATGCACCAGCGCTTCGTCCTGGAAGGAAAGGGTGGCACGACGATGCGATCCGGTGCGTCGTACTCGACGTGGTGGAACGGTGGTCTGCGCACGACACCGTACTTCAAGAACATGATCGGCCTGCTCACCGAGACGATCGGGCACCCCACCCCGATCGAGATCCCGTTCATCCCGGGCCGGCAGATGCCCAGGGGTGACATTCCGCTCCCGGTCGAGCCCGGCCCTTGGCATTTCCGCCAGTCGGTCGAGTACTCGCAGACGGCCAACTGGGCCGTCCTGGACTATGCGTCCCGGAACGCCGACCACCTCCTCTTCAACATCTGGCAGATGGGGCAGAACTCGATCGAGCGGGGCAACAGCGACTCGTGGACGACGCTGCCCTTCGAAATTGACGCGGCCGCGGAAGCCATGGATCGCGGAACGCGTGAGGACTGGGAGCGCATCCTTCGAAACCCGGCAGACCGGGACCCTCGGGGCTTCATCATCCCCCGGGATCAGCGGGACTTCCCGACGGCCACGAAGTTCGTGAACACTCTGCTGTACAACGGCGTCGACGTGCACCGGGCAACGAGCGACTTCATGGTCGGCGGCGTGAGCTACCCGGCTGGCTCCTACGTTGTGAAGGCCGCTCAGGCGTTCCGTCCGCACGTGCTCGACATGTTCGAAAAGCAGCAGCACCCGAACGATTTCGCCTATCCGGGTGCGCCCCCGACGGCACCGTACGACAACACCGGCTGGACACTCGCCTGGCAGATGGGGGTCGAGTACGACCGAGTCATGGAGGGCTTCGACGGGCCCTTCGAACTCGTGGACGACATCATTCAGGGGCCGCCGGCTGGCGTGGTGGCGAATGCCGACGGGGCGCGTGGCTACGTCGTCGATCATATCAACGATGCCTTCGTCGCCGTGAACCGCACGTTGGCTGCGGGTGATGACGTCTGGTGGTACACGGACGAGATCACGGCAGGTGGACGCACGTTCGACGCGGGGGCGTTCTACCTCGAGACGGGTCGGGACCGGATCGAGCAGCTCGCCGCGGAGAAGGGGTTGGACTTCGTCGGGGTGCGGCAGCGCCCGGCCGGCAGCGCCATGCAGCTGGATCAGGTGAAGATCGGGCTCTGGGACCAGTACGGGGGTTCGATGCCGTCGGGTTGGACTCGGATGATTCTCGAGGACTTCGAGTTCGACTTCGACGTCCTGTTTCCGCCGGACTTCGACGAGGGTGACCTGTCGGACTACGATGTCCTGCTCTTCGATGACGGTGCGATCCCGGCGGTCGATGGCGGGGGCGGTCGCGGCGGATTCTTTGCGAGCCGGGGTCCTGACCCTTCGACGGTACCGGAGGAGTATCGCGGCCGGATGGGTCGCATGTCGGCCGACAGCTCCATACCGCCGATCCTCGACTTCGTCCGACAGGGTGGGGCGGCGATCGCGATCGGCTCATCGGCGAACCTCGCGTACCACGCCGGGCTGCCCGTCGAGAACCATCTCGTGGCAGATGGGCGGCCGCTCAGCCGGGAGCAGTACTTCACGCCGGGGTCCGTGCTCGACATGAAGGTCGAGCACGTCAGTCCGCTCACGCATGGCTTCGATGCTCGTGCCGACGTCCTGTTCAGCCACTCACCGACGTTTTCCTTGGCGGCCGGCGCGGAAGCACGGGGCGTCCGCAGGGTCGGTTGGTACGACACTGCGAACCCGCTGCGCAGTGGTTGGGCGTGGGGCGAGCAGTACCTCGAGAATGGGGTCGGGGCCCTCGAGGCTGACTATGGACAGGGCAAGATGTTCATCTTCGGGCCGAAGATCACATTCCGGGCCCAGTCCCACGGAACCTTCGGATTCCTGTTCAACGGCATCTACTATGGGGCCGTCAGGGACCGCCCGATCTCGTAGCGTTCACAGGCATCAGCACGATCGAGGGCCGGCCGCGGAATATCGTGGCCGGCCCTACGTCGGTTGGTCCGTCGGCCGGACCAGGATCTCGCTGACCGACACGTGGTCGGGAGAGGTCACCGCGAATTCGATCGCACGCGCGACGTCCTCCGCCTGTAGCGTCCGGCGGCCGCTCCACGCCTCGTCCCACGCGGCGAGTGTCTCCGGTTGGTCCAAAAGCAACTCGGTCGAGACATAGCCCGGCTGGATGTCCGTGACCCGAATGCCGTGGGCATTCCCCAGCTCCAGGTGCAGCCCCCACGACAGCGCCCTCACCGCAAACTTCGTGGCGGCATATACGCTGGCGCCGGGGAAGGGCCTCCGGCCGGCTACGGAACCGACACTGACGATATGCCCGGAGCCCTGTTCAACCATGTGGGGCATCACAGCGGACAGGAAGTGGAGCACGCCCTTGACGTTGACGTCGACCATCGTGGTCCAGTCCTCGACGTCGTTTTCGGTGATGCTCGCGATCTTCATGATCCCGGCATTGTTGACCAGGATGTCGATCGGGCCCGTATCGTTGACGGTAGTGTCGACCACGGAGCGCACGCTGGACAGATCAGCGACGTCAGCTGCGCGGGCGACGGCCGAGCCTCCGTTCGACGAAATCTCGTCGACGAGCGCGTCGAGTCTATCTGTCCGCCGTGCAGTGACTACCACGTGGGCTCCTGCCGCGGCGAGCGTCCGGGCTGTGGCTCGACCGATTCCTGCCGAGGCACCTGTGATGATCGCGACCTTGCCGGTCAAAGACGTGGATTCGGACATGTTGGATCGGTGTGTGGCGAGGGACAGGGACGAAGGCCGGGGGCGCGCCGAGACTACCTCGAAATCCTTGGACACGCACCCTCCGATACCTATCCTTTCCATCGGCCTGGCGAGATGAACCTCGCCTGAAAGCCGACCCGCCTCCGGTGAGGGCAGAGTGGCAAAAGATCGAGAGACGCTTCAGGCGTGGTATCGCCATGCGATGCTGGGACGCATGGCCGAGCTTCGCGATCTCAGAGAATCCGTCCGTCGAGGCGAATCCGCTGGCTTCGATGCGGTCCGCAAGATCGGTCAGGCGCTGCGCGGGTCCGGGGCCACGTTCGGGTTCCCGACCCTCTCCGCAGCGGCCGAGATCGTCGAAACTTCGAGGGACGTGGACGTGCTTCGCCGCCTCGAGGGACTTCTGGTTGTCCTCCACGAGCTCTCGCCGGACGAAGTGAAGGGTGGCGCATGCCGGCACGAGTGGCTGGCTGCAGCGGTTGGGCTCGATCCTGCTGAGGTGTCTGGTTCGGACGGGACTATCGTTGCCGCGTGGACCGAGGTGGAGCGCAGGACGGGGCTCGTAGCGTCCGAGGTCTGCGACCGCGTGGCGGCGTATCTGGGCGTCAGCGTGGCGGATCCCGGCGTCAGGGCCGGGGCTGCGCGCCGGCTCGTCCCGGAGGCGCTGGTCACGACTCGACGGGTCGTCCCCCTCGATGAGGATCCGGCGACCATCACGCTCGCGATTGCGAATCCGACCGATCTGGATGCTGAGGTCGAAGTTCGACGGCTGACAGGACGCGCACCGGTCTTCGCGGTCGCGCCGCCGCCGGTGGTCGACGCTCTGATCGATGAAGTCCACCGACCAGCGATCCCGACGCACCGTGGAGTCCGCGGTGATCAGGGGGAGCGGTCCGGTGACGACTCCGCGCCGTCCCCGCCAGGCAGCCATCGAGCTGGCGATGGTGGTCGCGTGATCGTCGTGGACGACGATGCGTCGATGCGACTGTTGCTGCGCGCTGTGCTGGAGACGAAGGGGTGGGGTGTCGTCGAGGCTGTCGATGGCCTCGACGCCCTGGATGTGATTCGTAGCCAGAAAGGCCTCGACCTCGTCATCGTCGACCTCGATATGCCCCGGATGGACGGCCTCGAGTTCGTATGGAAGCTTCGCGATCAGAAGGCGTGGGCGACGCTACCGGTGATTGTCGTGACCGGGGAGAAGGATGAGATGCTCGAGGCGCAGCTGCTCGAGGAGGGAGCCGACGACTACGTGCGTAAACCGGTCGATGGACGGCTTCTGCTTGCCCGGGTCGAGTCGACGCTGCGCCGGACGTCGGCTCGGGTATGAAGGCGCACCGAGGCGAGCCACCGGCATTGATCGGGTGCGCGATTTTCGAGAGACTTCGCCGTCGTCCGGACAATTGACGGTACACTGGCAGCGATGTCCGGACTCTTTCACGGTGTCTCATCTCCCTGACGCGCTTTGGCTAACCTGATCGTCTCGCCCATCGTCGGTTGGTTTGCGAAGGTCGGGCGAGCCTACCGCATCACGCTGGAACATGCGGGTGCATTGGGGATTTTGGCATGGGATACCGCGGTTGCCGTGGTGACGCTCAAGGTCCGGTTCCGCGATGTGCTGCGGCAGCTGCACATCATGGGCGTGCAGAGCTTGCCGATCGTATTCGTCACGGCCTCCCTCGCGGGCATCGTAACGAGCCAGCAGGGTGGCTATCAGCTCATCTCGTCGTCCCCCCGGTACGTCCTTGGAACGCTCGTCGTTCAGTCCGTCGTCCTCGAGTTGGGCCCGTTGCTCACCGCGGTCGTGCTGGTTGGCCGGATCGGTGCGCGGATCACGGCTGAGCTGGGCACGATGGTGGTCTCGGAGCAGATCGACGCGTTCAAGTCACTCGGTCGGGATCCGGTCGCGATTCTCGCAGCGCCCCGCATCATTGCGGGTGTACTGACGATGCCCCTCCTCGTCGGCTTCGCGAACGTGATCGGGATCTACGCCGGGATGCTGATGGCGGACCTCGACGGCGGATTGGGCAAGGAAACGTTCTTCTACGGCGCACGGCTCTTCTGGCACAGCTGGGACCTGTTCTACGGCTTCTCGAAGTCCGTCGTTTTCGGGCTGGTCATTCCCGTCATCTCGGTGCACATGGGTCTCCGGACCCGCGGTGGTGCGGAAGGGGTGGGGCTGCAGACGACCCAGGCCGTGATGTTCATGATCCTGACGATCCTGATCATCGATGCGCTCTTCCCGCCTTTGATGCTGCAGTAGGCCCTCATGATCTCGTACAAGAACATCCACAAGGCGTTCGACATCCCGGTGCTGTCCGGGGTCGACCTGACCGTGGAAACGGGTGAGATGTTCGCCCTTTTCGGTCCATCCGGAACGGGGAAGAGTGTCCTTCTCAAGACCACGCTTTCCCTGATCGTCCCGGACATTGGAGACGTCGAGGTCGACGGGATGTCCGTGTACAACGGTCCGTCCTCGAACCTCGACAAGATCCGCCGGAAAATCGGCTACGTCTTCCAGCACGCGGCCCTGTTCGACTCGCTCAATGTGTACGAGAACGTTTCGATGGGACTGCCTGAAGATGAGATCGCCGGGATGCGGACAGCCGATCTGAGCCGTCGTGTCTGGGAGGCCCTCGAAATCGTGAACCTCGAGCCCCGCGAGATTCTCTCCAAGCTGCCGTCGGAGCTTTCGGGGGGCATGAAGAAGCGGGTCGGAATCGCCCGGGCGATCGTCGGACGACCGGAGATCCTGCTGTGGGATGAGCCCACGACCGGTCTCGATCCGATCAACACCGCGGCCGTCGAGCGACTCATTCAGCGGCTTTCGAAAGAACTCGAAGTGACCTCTCTGCTCGTGACGCACGATGTGGAGGGAGGCCTGCACATTTGTGATCGCGTGGCGATGCTGCACAGTGGCACGCTGCGCTTCTGTGGGACCCCGCAGGAATTCAAAGACAGCCCGGACACGGTGGTCCGGGCGTTCGTGGATCGGGCCGCGGCGATCGCGGCCCTCGATATGGCAGTCGTGTGATATGACCGATACCGAGAACGGGCGTCAAAGCGCGTCGGAGCAGGAAATTATCGCGGCTACGCCGCGGAGTACCGGTGGGAAGGAGGCCCAGGTCGGCGTCTTCGTGATCGCCGGCATCATCACGTTCGTCCTCGTCCTCTTCTGGATGACCGATCCGGCGACCTTCCGCGGCCGGTACATGCTGGTGACGGAGGTGACGAACGCGGGCGGTGTCCGCTCCGGTGACCCGATTCAGATGCGTGGGGTCAACGTCGGGCGGGTCCACGGCTTCGAGATGGTCGAGAACAGCCGGGTCTTCATCACGATGGAGATCGAGGGTGAGTGGGAGATCCCGATCGGCTCTGAGACCAGGATGGGTGAGGCTGGGCTGTTTGGTGGCCGTGTACTCGAAATCGAACAGGGCGCGGGCCCGGGAAGCTATTCCGACTTCGACACGATTCCGGGCGAGAGCGCCGTAGGCGGCGGGTTGATGTCATCGGTAGATGACCTCAGCATCCAGGCCGCTGATGTCCTCAGCTCGATCAATTCCATGCTTTCGGAAGAGACCGTCGGCTCCGTCCAGGGGTCTGCGCAGGAACTCCAGAGTCTGCTGGCCGAGTTGTCCGCCGTGACGCGGGAGCAGCGTGGTGCACTCTCTGATCTGACCTCGAGCCTTTCCGCCGCGGCCGATGGGCTGTCTGCGGCTTCGGAGGCTGGTCCGGACATCGCCAGCGCCATCTCGAGGGCGGATTCAGCCATGGCGATGCTCGCCCAGACCGGCGAGAGCCTCGATGCCGCCACAACCTCGCTGAGCTCGATCCTCGATCGGATGGAACGCGGGGAGGGGACGCTGGGGCGCCTGTCCACCGACGAGAGCCTCTACGTCAGCCTGAACGATGCCGCGCAGGCGCTCAACAGCCTGCTCACGGACCTTCAGGCGAACCCGAACAAGTACATCAACATCTCGATCTTCTAGTCGGCCGCCCGTTTTCCAACGGCGGGCGTCGGCAGTGCGGGGCCTGACGGGATTCGCGCACCCCACGTCCGGTATAGATCCCTGACATGCGAAGCGGGCGGCCCCCTCGGAAGGAGGCCGCCCGCTCGATGTCTGCGAGTGTGGGAGCGCTACCAGCCCGGCGCGAGGTTGAACCCCCAGTGCCAACCTTTGTCCGGCCGCTGCCAGGGGTATGCGTAATACGTCTCGAGGATCATGAATCCAAGGATGTTCACGCGGGCCGAGACACCCGTCGAAAAGACCGGGACGCGACCGGTGCTGTTCCGGCTCCACACCAGTTCGGGGTCCTCGGTGATGCACGACACGTCGGTGCCCACCGTGAAGCAGTTCGGGCTGTCCCAGGCGAGTCCGCCGTCGGCGAAGAGCACCAACTCGGTGGGCAGGAATGGGAAGTTGATGATCCCGTACTGCTCGACGCCGATGAAGGGAATTCGGGCTTCGACACTCGCCACCCCGATCCGGTTACCGAACAGGCGGTTGAAGGTCGGACAATCGTTGGTGGCGGTCGCGTTCGAGCACTCGGCGCTTTCGAAGCTCTCCCACGCGTATCCACGGATGAACGTCTCGAAGCCGAGGAAGAGCGGGTTGAGGATGCCGAACTCGTCTTCGAATTGCTCATCGACGGACAGTCCGTACCGGCCGTAATGGAGTCCTCGGAAGCCCACTGTGAGATGCTTCGCGGGCGAGTAGTATCGGCGGAAGTCGGCGATGACGGTCGAGTAGTCCACGCTGCCCTGAGTCTGCTCGAGCTCGAGCCGGTAGCGGCCGCCACGGATCGGCCCGACAAACCCGAAGAAGGAGTTGTCTCCCACGAGTGCCACGCTAGCCTGCACGAGGTTCAGCGGGCTCGGCGAGGGAATCTCCTCTCGCTCGAAGCCGATCGTCTGTCCGAGACCGTTGAAGTAGAACTTCTCCAGCTCGAAGTCATAGCTGTAGCGGGTCAATCCGAGGTCGAACTCCACCCGCTCTGTCGTGGAGAACGGATACTGCAGTCCACCGCCAGCCGAGGTGAGGAAGATCCGCCTTCGCAGGATCCCCTGATACTCGCCACCGATCTGATTCGGCGCGTCGTCACCGAAGGTGAATTGGCCGTACTGGTAAGGAATGCGGCCCGCGCTCAGGAGCCAGTTCCATCGGTTGGCCTGGTTCGCATAGAAGACCTGTCCACCGATGTCCTTGAACGTTCCCTGGGCCTGTAGGGCAACGCCGAGCACCCGATCGCCCAGCATGTCGCTGAAGTAAGCGGATGTCGCGCCGCCGACGTAGTTCCCGTATCCACCGGATGATGCCCCGATACCGATCGCGGGCTGGCCGACGTAATCCAGGGAAAGGCCGGACGAGTAGTTCTCGGAGTCTTCCGGGCGATTCACGTCGGGAGCGATGAGTCCCGTCTCTGCATCCGCCAGATACGTCGCGATACGGCTGAAACGATCGGGGTAGGCCGGAACCAGGCGACGGCCCGCCTGCATCTCCGCGTTCTCCTCGACCACCACCGTCGGGGCAGGTGTGTCGAGATCGTTCGTGTAGATGTGGAACTCGAGCTGGTCGAAGATCGTGAATGCGACCGTTCCGTCCGGTGCGACCGACATGGCCGGTGACAGATACGTGTGTCCGCTGATCCCGGTCGTGACCCGCGTGTGACGTCGCACGTCACCCGTCTGCAGGTTCAATCCGTAGATGTCGCTGACGCCATCCTGATCGGAGATGAAGTAGAGCGTCTGTCCATCACCCGAATACTGGGGGTTGATGTGCTTGACGTTCCCGAACACCGGAAGCACCCGGATGGCGCCGGTCGCCACGTCCACGGTGGAGAGCTGGAATTTGCTGTAGACCAGCGTCTCGAAATTGGTCTCGGGGCCGCGGTCCGACGTGAACGCGATCTGCGTACCATCCGGAGACCAGGTCGGTTGCAGGTCGGCGAACTTGTCGTTCGTGAGCTGCGTGATGTCACCGGTCTCGACCTCATAGAGGTACAGGTCCGAGATCCCGCCCACTGACCCCGAAAACGCGATGTGCCGCCCGTCCGGCGACCACGCGGGGTTGGTGACGGCGCCGATGCCCTCGAACGCGAGGCGATCCTCAACCTGACCGTTCGCCGACCGGACAACTACGAGCTCGTTGTCACCGTTCGCCACGACGACGTACGCGAAGAGCTCTCCGTCCGGCGACCACGTCCCGGAGGAATCGATGTATCGCAATGCATCGATGTGCGGATCGGAATTCGCGCTGGACAGCTTCCGGATGATGCGACCGGTCTCGGTTTCCGCCATGTACAGGTCGACGGAGAAGAGATCCTTCTCCGACAGGAAGGCGACATACTGCCCGTCCGGGCTCAACGACGGCGAGATGTTGACGGTGCCGGACCCGGTGCAGGGGCAGAGGATCGGCTTGCCGGACTCCGCCGGGCGGTCCCGGCCTTCCATGAACGGTCCGTATTCGGCCTCTACCGTCTCTCGCCACCGCGCGGACAGCGTGTCGGTCGGCATCGCGAGCACGCCCTGGATGGCGCCTTCGAAACCGACGCGCAGTGCGCGCCGGTAGATCTGGACCACCGCATCATCGCCATACGTCCCGCCGATGTACGCCCACAACGCCTGACCGAAGCGGTATGGAAAGAAGCGGGACTCCTTCGTCATCTGCTCGATCGTCGGAAGCTCGCCCCGGTCGATAGCATCGCGGATCCACATCGCGGTGAGCGGATCGTCTCGCCCCACCGACATGTACTCGGCCATGCCCTCGATGAGCCAGAGCGGCAGCATCGACATGCCTTGAAGGCCGCCACCTCGTCGGGACTGTGCAATGTTGTACTGGAAGGCGTGCACCAACTCGTGCCCGAGAACGTGATCGGTGTCCCAGTAGGATCCCGTCATCGGCATGATGACGCGATTCTTGAGCGATTCCGTAACGCCCCCGACGCCCTCTCCGATGAAGCCGGACAGGGTGTTGGTCTGCTGGAAGTCGGGGTGGTCCGCGTACAGGATGACGGGCTTGGGCGCCTCGAACTCGTGCTGGAATGTCCGCGCGAGCCGTTCGTACCAACGCTCGCCCATCCGCATCGCGTCGAATACGGCCTCTTCCTCGACCGGGTAGTAATGCCAGTCGAAGTGCTCGGTCGACATGATGTTGAAGTCGAAATCGTCGAACTGGACCTTGTTCCGACCGAAGTACTGGGCACTCACGTCGACCGGCATCGCCGACAACAGCGCCGCGCCAAGGACCGCAAGCCCAAGCGCGCGTCCGCAACGCGACGCCCCTCTAGACTTCTCCATCACGACCTCATCTATGGTTGGTACTGCCACGTGATCCACTGAAGTAGACGATTTCAGACAGGGTTGTTGCACACGCTGCGTCATGAGTGTCCGACCTCGTACCGCAGACGATCTCCGCTGCACTCAGTCGGTGACAAAACGCACTCAATGGAATCCCCCAGTCGCTACCCGCGTGTTCCACCTCGTTGACCAGATCGACGCGCCCACCCGACATTGTGCCGTCGCTCGCCCCGGACACGTCATCTCCGAGCCCACCATGCCACACATCGAATAAGCCATGAATGCGTACGGCCTTCGCCGCAGCCTGCTTACCCGGTGGGCCGGCTCTGTCACCGCCCTCGCGGCGCTCCTCTCGCTTGTCGCGTGCGGCGACGGCTCGGACCATTCGGCAGCCCTCGACGTGATGGTGGTGGAGCTCGACTCGCCTGCCGGCGCGAACAGTGGCGAGCCCCGGCTGACCCTCGGGCCGGACGGTGCGCTGCTCTCGTGGCTCGAGGCCGCACCGGAGGCGGGTCACGACCTGAAGGTCGCCGGCCTTTCCCGGGACGGTTGGACTCCGACGAATACGGTCGCTTCCAGCGAGCACTTCTTCGTGAACTGGGCCGACTTCCCCTCCGTATACGCCTCCGCCGACGGCGCGCTGCAGGCGCACTGGCTCGCGCGTGGCGAGCAGGGCGGCTACGACTATGCCATCCACACCGCCCGCTCGACGGACGGGGGTGAGACGTGGGGGGAGCCGTGGACGCTTCACGAAGACGACTCCCCGACGGAGCACGGCTTCCTCTCCGGGGTCCGTAACGGCGACCGGCTCGGCTTCACCTGGCTCGACGGGCGTGCCTACGTACCGGGGCCGGACGGCGCCCCTGCGACGGAGGAGATGTCGCTTCGTTATCGGGAGATCGGACCGGACGGCTCGCCGGGCCCGGAGCTCCTGGTCGACGGCCGTGTCTGCGACTGCTGTCAGACGTCGGCGGCGATGACCAGCGATGGGCCGGTCGTCGTCTACCGCAACCGGACAGAGGACGAGATTCGCGACATTTACATCGCCCGGATGGTCGACGGGGCATGGCAGGAAGGGCACGCCGTCTCCGACGACGGATGGCACATCGCAGGATGCCCCGTGAACGGCCCGGTCGTCGTCGCGGACGGAGCGGCCGTGGCCGTCGCCTGGTTCACCGCGCCGGAGGACGTCGCACGGGTGAAGGTCGCCTTCTCCCGGGATGGCGGTCAGACCTTCGGGACTCCTGTCGTGGTGGACGACGGGAACCCCATGGGTCGCGTGGACCTTGTCATGGCGGGCGACGACCGTGTGCTCGTCAGCTGGCTCGAGGCGGTGCCGGGTGGCGCTGCGGAAGTTCGCCTGCGGGAGGTTTCCGCGGCGGGCGCCACCACGGGGAGTGCTTCCATCACCGCCTCGTCCTCGGAGCGGGCCAGCGGCTTCCCCCAGCTCATTCGCGACAGGAACGGAGACTTGGTGATGGCGTGGACGGACGTCTCGGGAGGTGAGGGTCGGGTGCGGGTCGCGCGTTTGGTGATCACGGAGTGAAGAGGATGGCCGGGCTCATGAAGAACCTCGTGAAGTTGCTGGTCCTCGTCGGCGTCACTGCAGGGACCGCGTGTGCACCGATCGAGAATGCCGGTCCGCCCCAGGTGAACGAGCTCGCTCGCGACTACGCTGCGACCACACTCGACGGCGAATCGGTCTCCCTCGAGTCGCTGAGGGGTCAGGTCGTGCTCCTGAACCTCTGGGCTACCTGGTGCGGGCCGTGCCGTGCCGAGACGCCCTACCTGCAGTCCGTGTACGAGGAGCACAAGGATGACGGCTTCGAGATCGTCGGAATCTCGATGGACACGGGAGACGCGGCCGACGATATCGCAATGTTCGTCGACGAGTACGCCGTTACCTACACCATTCTGCATGACCCCACGATGCAGGGCATGGAGCTCTATCAGGTGCTCGGGTTGCCGGCCACCTTCCTGATCGATCGTGAGGGTGTGCTGCGTTGGATGCGATACGGACCGATCCCCGAGGATGACCCGAACTTCCTGCGCGCGCTCAGCGACGTGCTGTCGTGAGCGAAGCCGACGAACGGACCGCTGACCCGGACCGAATCGAGACGCCGATCGGCTACGTCGATCTGGACCGCACGCGCGCGAACGCCCAGCGAGTGGTTGCGTACGCGACCCGGCATGACCTCGGATGGCGGCCACACATCAAGACGCACAAGTCTCTGGCCGTGGCTCGCATCCAGCTCGCAGCCGGTGCCCGCGGCCTGACCGTCGCGACGCTGCGGGAGGCCGAGGTGATGGCGAACATCACCGACGATCTACTGCTCGCCTATCCGCCCGTCGGCGCGCCGAAGCTCGATCGGCTCGTAAGGCTGCCTGAGCGGCTCGATCTGAAGGTCGCTCTGGACTCTGCGGAGGTACTGGTCGCACTCGGGGCGGCCGCGGCGGAGGTGGGCCGGGAGGTTGGAGTCCTCATCGAGCAGGACATGGGCATGAGGCGAGTCGGACTCCCGTCATCCGACGCGGTGGTCGAGCTGGCGTCCCGCGCCTCGGACACGCGGGGCGTGTGCTTTCGGGGTGTGATGTTCTATCCCGGTCACATCAGGATGGCCGAGGACGAGCAGGGTGCGCACATCGAGGATGTCTCAGCACGGATGGATCGTACGTTACGCGCGCTCCGCGAAGCGGGGCTCGAGGCGGACATCGTGTCGGGAGGCTCGACTCCCACGGTCTGGCGCAGCCACGAGATGGAGGGCCTGACGGAAATTCGCTCAGGGTCCTGCATCTTCTACGATCGAGAGGGGCTGGACATCGGCGTTGCTGACGAGTCCGATCTAGCGTATACGGTGCTGGCGACTGTGGTCAGCACCGCCGTATCGGGTCAGGCCGTCGTCGACGCGGGCTCGAAAGCTCTCGCCAAGGAATCACGGGGCGGGGGGGGCGGCTTCGGCATCGTCCTGGGCCATCCGGACGTCGTGGTCACTGGGGTTTCCGAGGAGCACGGGGTGCTCGATATCTCCGGGTCGGAATGGCGTCCGGAGATCGGTGATCGGGTGAGGATTGTCCCGAACCATGTGTGCGTCTCAGTGAACCTGCAGGACCAACTCCTTGCCTTCGAGGGCGAGCAGCACACGCTCCTGCGCCTCGAGGGGCGCGGCAGGGGACCGTGGCCGTCCTGACAACCGCCCGGGCCGAGGAACTTCTCGCCCGCGTGCGGTCCGTGCGTGCCGTCGTTGCGGGCGACCTCATGGTCGACCGGTACATCACGGGCGTCGTGGAGCGGGTTTCGCCGGAGGCGCCGGTGCCGGTCGTCAGGGTGGAAGCCGAACAGGCGGCGATCGGAGGGGCGGGTAACGTCGCCGCGAACATTGCTGCGCTCGGCGCGAGGTGTGTCGCGGTAGGCTGCGTGGGTGAGGATGCCGATGGACAGGCTCTGGTGGGCGCGTTCGAGGAGCGCGGCATAGACACATCGGGAATCGTCGTGACACCCGATCGCCCAACGACGGTCAAGACACGGGTCATGGCCCGACACCAGCAGATCGTGCGCTTCGACCGCGAAGACGAGTCCGATGTAACCGAAGCTGTCGGCCTGAACCTCGCCGCGGCTGTCCGTCGCGCGGCTGACGAGGCCGACGTCGTCGTGCTCGAGGATTACAACAAGGGGGTCCTCACCGAGCCCGTGATCGCAACCGCGCTCGACGTGTCGAACTCACGGGGCATCCCGAGCATCGTGGACCCCAAGCGCCGCAATTTCTTCGCCTTCTCCGGTGTGACCGTGTTGAAGCCGAATGCCAAGGAGTTGGGGGACGCGCTGGGTGCGTTCATTTATCCTGAGGATGCCGAGTGGATGGCGCGAACGCGGGAGCGGCTCGGGTGCGAGCAACTCCTTCTCACGCTCGGCGAGCGTGGTATGGCCCTCGAAGCCGAGCGCACGGGGCACGTCCGTGTACCGACTGCCGCCCGTGCCGTGTACGACGTCTCCGGTGCCGGGGACACGGTGACCGCGGTCGTCGCGACCGTGCTTGCCGCCGGGGGCTCCCCCGTAGAGGCGGCCGAGTTGGCTAACCATGCAGCGGCCGTAGAGGTCGGCAAGATCGGTGTCGCGACCGTGACACCTCGGGAAATCCTCGATCACATCAAGGCACATTCTCATTGAATCGAATGGAGACATCATGAGTGAGCTCACGTCCGTCCACACGGAGCATGCACCAGCAGCGATTGGACCTTATTCGCAGGCGATCGTCACGGACGGGTGGGTCTTCTGTTCCGGACAGATCCCGCTTGATCCCAAGACGGGAGAGATGAACACGGGAAGCGTGACCGAGCAGACCGAACTCGTTCTTACAAATCTGAGGGCTGTGCTCGAGGCGGCGGGGTCGCGCATGGACCGGGTGGTGAAGACGACGGTCTTTCTCTCCGACATGAACACCTTTGCGGAGATGAACGAGGTGTATGCCCGCCACTTCGGTGACCATCGCCCGGCGCGGGCGGCGGTCCAGGCCGGTGCCCTGCCGAAGTTCTGCGATGTCGAGATCGAGTGCGTCGCGAGGGTCGGTTGAGCCCTTGAAGCCTGTAGTTCCGGGGCTTATTGCGCCCTCTCGGGGTGCTCCGTAACTTCTCGTCACACGTTCGGAATCAGGTGTTTGCCTGCTATGAGGCAGCTCGGTTCCGCGCGGTAAGAGATCCCCTCCCGAGCGATCGCGTAAGTGGTTGTCAGTGAGGGGTTTGGTGCGTTTTATCATGCACCCTTTCCGGAGTGCGGTTCGGCTCCGGCGCAGTTCATACAGGGTGGTTCTATTTGTTCAATTCAATGCTGGGAGGACGGACATGACGTCATCAACGTCTGCACGTCTCACATCCGGGCTGCTGCGGGGAGGCCTCGTTCTGGCGCTCGCCGCGATGCTCGGATGGGCACCGGCACCTGTCGCGGCTCAGGCAACTGGGACGCTGGTGGGTACGGTGCGGGATGCTGCTTCGCAGCGTCCGCTGGAGGCGGTCCAGGTGTACATCGGAGGTACCGGTATCGGTGCCCTGACGAACGCCGCAGGCCGCTATCTCCTGCTGAACGTTCCGGCCGGCGAGCACACGATCGTCGCCGAGATCGTCGGCTACCGCTCCGGCTCCGCGACTGTCACGGTGGGTGCCGGGCAGTCCGTGGTGCAGGACTTCGCACTCGACCAGACCGCCATCACCCTCGACGAGGTCGTGGTGACGGGAGCTGGTGTTGCGACGGAGAAGAGGAAGCTCGGCAACACGATCGCGACGCTCGACGCGTCGACGCTCGACAATGCGCCGATCGCTGACTTCTCGCAGATGATCGCCGGCCGTGAGCCGGGGGTTGTGGCGCTGCCGTCTTCGGGTGCGACCGGTGAGGGAGCTTCGATCCGTATTCGTGGATCGTCTTCGCTCTCGCAGCTGAACGAGCCCATCATCTATGTCGACGGAATTCGCGTCGATCGCTCCGCGGTGTCGCTGTCCGGTACGGGTAATCCGAGCCGACTCGACGACATTCCGCCGGAATCGATCGAGCGCGTCGAGATCCTCAAGGGTGCCGCTGCCGCGACGCTGTACGGCACCGAGGCATCCAACGGCGTGATCCAGATCTTCACCAAGCGTGGTCGCGCCGGTGCGCCGCAGTTCACCGTACAGGCGGACTGGACGCAGATTACGCCGAACACGAGCCGCATCGAGCCGCTGGCCGACTTCATCGGTCGCGACTGCGGCAGCGATCCTGTCGACTGTGCGGATATCGCCAGCCGGATGCAGCAGCGGTTCGGCATCTCTCCCGCTCCGTACGAGGTGTTCGAGTACGACGCCGTTCCGGAGATTCTTGGGAATGGCCTTGGCCAGAACTACTCGGCTTCTGTGACGGGTGGTTCCGAGGCGTTCAACTACTTCATTAATGGCCGTTATGCGTACGAAGACGGCATCATGGATGTGGAGAGCGTGTTCCCGCAGGTTGACGGGATCAGCCCGGAGGTCGACACGAACCGCCGAGCAGGTATCACGTCGAACTTCACGATCATTCCGAGCTCGCAGGTCCGAATCGGGATCAGCACGCTGTTCTCGGACTTGGAGCAGCACACGCCGGACAACGGCAACAACATTTACGGCGTCTTCAGCTCCATGCTGATGGGCCAGCTGCGCCGTGCGACCCCTCAGGCCGAGACCGGCCCGGGGTCCAACTACTTCGGTGCGCCGACGTTCGGCACGACGCGTGAGTTCACGTATCAGCTGAACAACGCCAAGTCCTCGCACTTTGCGGGAAGCACGACGATCGGCTACACGCCAATCGACGGCTTCCGTCTCGACGGGACCTTCGGCCTCGACTTCACGTCGGATGACCGTGTCTTCGGGCGTCCGTACCGGTACGATGTCGACGACTTCACGAACGCGAACATCTTCGGTGACCGCACGGTCAGTGAGGACCGTAGCCGTGAGATCACCGCGGACCTGAAGGGTTCGTGGGTCGCCATGTTCGGTGACAACATCGAGAACACCCTGCTGTTCGGTGGACAGGGCTTCCTGCGTCAGCGTCAGAGCGCTGGTGGTGGTGGGTCCGTCTTCCCGGGTCCGGGTCTCGAGACCCTGTCCGCCCTTGCGAACGATGGCGCCTCCGAGAGCTGGCTCCGTGTCACGCAGCTCGGCGGATACCTGCAGGATCAGGTCGGCCTCAACGACTGGATCTTCGCTACCGTCGGTGGTCGCTGGGATGCGAACTCCGCCTTCGGTACGGACTTCGAGACGGCCTTCTACCCGAAGGCGTCGATCTCCATCGTCCCGAGTCAGGGACTGGACTGGCGGAACGAGACCTTCTCGACGTTCCGTGTACGTGCAGCGCTCGGGCGTTCCGGCCTGCAGCCTGGCGCGTTCGACAAGTTCACGACCTTCAACCCGGCGCCGTCTGAAGTGGGCCCGGGTGTCTCGCCGGCGAACCTCGGAAACCAGGGGCTCAAGCCTGAGGTTTCGACCGAGTGGGAAGTCGGGACCGAATTAGGTCTGTTCAACGACAGCTGGTCTGTCGACCTGACCTACTGGAACCGCTCCGTGCAGGACGCCATGGTGGCCAGGCAGTTCCCGGTCACCGGTGGGTTCACGTCCTCGCAGCTCGTCAACATCGGTGAGCTCGCGGGTAACGGTATCGAGGCTTCGGTCCGCGGAACGTTGTTCCAGAGCGAAGGCCTCTCCGTGAACGTGTTCGCGAACACGGCGTACCTGAACGAGGAAATCGTCTCCCTGGGTGGGGCACCCCCGCTCAAGACGGGTGGATCGTACCCGCGTTACCGGAACTACCTGCTCGAGGGCTACGCCCCGGGTCAGTACTTCGGTGCGGTTCTCGCGAATGTTCCGATTCCGCTCAACATCCTGACGCCGGTCGGCGGCGAGTGCGTCGTGCCGACGAGTGCGGAGGCGCTGGACTACTTCTCGGTTCCGCGGAGCCCAAGTGAGTTCAAGCCGCTCGCGATCGGTAACAGCGGATTCGGCACGCCGAACGGTGGCGTTGCGTCGAACAACTGTGGCTCCGGTCTGCTGCAGACGGACATGGGTAAGCCAAACGCGGACTACACGGGTTCGTTCGGGTTCACGGCTGCGTTCGCTCAGAACTTCGAGCTCGCAGCGAACTTCGACTACAAGTGGGGCGGCCAGACGCAGGATCTGTCCGGCATGTTCCGCCGTGCGAACGCTGTGATCGGTCGTAACACGCCTCTGGCGTCGCGTCTGTTCGCGACAATGATGGATCCCGCATCTTCGGCGCAGGAGCGCCTCGACGCGGCCATCAGCTGGGCGGAGAACGTCGAAGGTCTCGCGCCGATGTCGGGTATGAACGGCATCTACGACGCGAACCTGATTCGCTTCCGTGAGCTCTCGCTCACGTACCGGGTGCCGTCGAGCATCGTCGAGGGGTGGGGCCTCAGCACGGCCACGCTCAACTTCGGTGGTCGTAACCTCGCACTCTGGATGCCGGGTAGTGACTACCCGGGCATGGACCCCGAGACCAACGTGATTGGTCGTTGTAACGGTGGTCTGAACTGCAACTTCCTCCAGGGCACCGAGGGTTGGGCCCTGCCACTCCCACGTCGTTTCACGCTGTCAACGCGTGTCACGTTCTAAGGGAGATTAGACCATGATTAAGTCAAGAAACTTCTCGGCAATCGCGCTGCTTGGCGCGCTGAGCCTGTCCGGGTGCGGCGACCTTCTGGACGTCAACAACCCGAACAACCTGGTCGAGGAATCCGTACAGCTGCCTGCGGCGGCTGAGGGCCTGGTCAACGGTTCGCTCCGTGCCGTGTCGGTAGCTGCCTCGAATGTTTGGCAGGGGCCGGCCGTCGTCTCGGACGAGCTGTACTGGACGGGCTCCCGCGACGCGTGGGGCCAGTTGGACCAGGGCTTCATCGGTGATCCTCTCAACGAGTTCACCGATGGCGCGTTCCCATCGCTTGGTCAGGCGACCTGGATGGCGGATTATGCTGTCACGGTCGTCGAAGGACACGTCAGTTCCGGAGATGCTCCGGCATCTCTGCTGGCGCGTGCCAAGCTGTACCGTGGGATGATCAACCTGATCGTCGGCGAGAGTCAGGAAGACTATGTCTTCTCTGACAAGCAGTCGTCGGGTACGCCCGTCGGTGCAGGGAACATGAGGGGCGTAATCGAAAGCGCGATTACGGACTTCACGGATGCGATGGCGAGCGGCGATGCTGACGTCGCGCTGGCGGCTCAGGCGATGCGTGCGCGTGCGTACATGTCGGCGGCTATCTGGGATGCCATCAACCCGTCCGCGGGTGGTTGTTCTCTGGACACCGGTGCCGGCTGCGCCCTGGACTTCGGTTCAGCGGTGGCAGACGCCGGCGCGGTGGTCGGCGATGTAGGCGTGGGCTCCGACTGGATGTTCAACATCACCTTCTCGTCCGCCTCGACCGGTAGTGGGCAGCACGGCAACGTGAACCAGCGGGGCGAGAACCAGTGGGATCCGTCGCTCGTGGAAAGCACGGGACCGGGTGCCACCGCCCGTGGTGATGTTGCGTTGCTGGACCCGTACGGTAGTGGCGCCGATCCGGCAGTTGCCCAGGCGCTCGAGCAGTACGGGGACGATTCGTACTCGGCTCTGACGATGGCCTCCGAGCGCTTGATGCATCTCATCCTCGCGGAAGATGCGTTGAACGCAGGTGACGTCGCCGGCTTCGAGACGCACATCAACCACATCCGTGTCGACATCGATGGCATGCCGGCGTACGCGGGTGGAGCGTCACCCGTAGCGGGTGTTGCCGACGTGGTGGTGGCTCTGTCGCACACGCGTAGAGCCAACACCCTGTTCCAGGGCCTCAGACTTCAGGACATGTATCGCTGGGGTCTGACGGATGCCAAGTGGCAGGCTGCGTCTCAGGCTATAACCTCGCCTGGTATGATGCTCCCGATTACGGTCGTGGAGTGCCGTGCCAACGAGAACGTGCCGGACTGCGGTTGAGTTCTCTTCGGTAGGTTCCGGTGGGTGGGGCGCATTGCCTCGCCCATCGGGCCTTCCGATGCAGGTTGTGGGAGGCGCATTCGCTGATCGCGAGTGCGCCTCCCCTTGCTTGGGACTACGATATAGCTTCTACGGATGAACAGATTTCGTCGTTTTTCCGCTGCTGCCGCTCTACTCGTATCCCTCGCCGGCTGCGGCCTGTTCGAAGACCAGATTCCTGAAGACATCTTCTTCAGGATGTCGGGTCCAACAGGCAGTCAGGTGACGGTCATCTACTCGAAGCAGTTCGTGGCCGGGGTCAATGAGATCGGTCAGACGAGGCTCGAGGTGTTCGGTGCCGACACGGTCGTGCACACCCTTCCGATCGACACCGTCATCGACGTCAGGCTCGAGCAGCGCCTGTTTCTGCGGGCCTCGCCCCTCGCTGCGTCGGACACGCTTGCCGTGGACGCCCGCGTCGACGTCGACGGTCGAAACATCTACTCGGACCAGGGAGACCTCTTTCCCTTGGTCCCATGGCAGTTCTTCTACCAGTACAACGTGACCTTTACCCAGGACGTCGAGGTCATCATCTGATGGTTCACACAACGCCCTTTCGCGCTGCCAGCGCAGCCATGCTCGTGCTGATCCTCAGTGGCTGTTACTCCTATCGGGCGGTGGACTCCGCGCCTGCCGGCTCGGCGATCCGCGTGGGTCTTCCGATCGATCGACCGGCGGGCGCGATCGCTGCGCCGGAGTCCGTGATGATCGAAGGCGTTCTCGTGGAGGACGGGGATTCGATCGTATTGGCAGTCGAAACACGCCGTGAATACGGTGCGTACCGGGAAGTGGTCCAATTTGATACGGTGTCGCTCGGCGCAGACCGGATTTCCTCGATCGAACTCAAGGAATTCTCCCGCGGACGATCGATGGCTTTGGGCCTCACACTTGCTGGAGCCGTGACGCTGGGCGCAGCGGTCGCGTTCGGATTGGGTGGAGGCGGTACCACGGATGACCTTGGAGGGCCTCCGTTGCCGGACGTGAGCGTGGTGGGAGCCCAGGGGGCGGTACCGAACCTGAAGTTGGGGTTCAACCCGTCCTCTCTGATCAGGCTTCTTTTCGGTAGCTGAAGACGTCGGAGCAGCAGGTCCTCTGCACCCGCGTCCCACGGTTTCAGCCCTGGCGTGATGCGCGATCATGGCCGGGGTCCGTGCGTCCCTTTTCTACAGACCAAGACAGGATTCGGATCGTGATCTTCTCGACGTTCAATGTGCTGCGCCCGTTACGGAGCGCGACGCTGCCCGTGATCGCTCTGTGGGCGATGCTCTTCGCAGTCCATCCGGAGTCTGCGCATGCCCAGCAGTTCGACGAAGGCCTGTTCGACATGCTTTCGTGGCAGAATGCTGGCATTCCGAGAGGTGGTCGATCGACCGCCGCGGCCGGAAGCGATGCGCGCCCGCTCGAGTACTACTTCGGTGCGGTTGGTGGCGGATTGTGGAAGACCACAGACGGCGGCTCGAACTGGCGGCCGGTGACGGACGGACAGATCACTTCATCTTCTGTCGGTGCCGTCGCGGTCTGCGAAACGGACCCGGACGTCGTGTACATCGGCACGGGAGAAACGCAGCTTCGCGGCAACGTGATGCAGGGCGACGGTGTCTACAAGTCGACTGATGCCGGCCGGACCTGGGAGCATCTCGGCCTCGTGGAAACTCAAAACATCGCGAGGATCCGCGTCCATCCCGACAACTGTGATGTCGCGTGGGTTGCGGCATTCGGACAGCACTCGACCGAGAACCCGGAGCGAGGCGTCTACAAGACGACCGACGGCGGTCAAAACTGGGACCTCATGCTCTTCAAGAGCGACAAGGCGGGCGCGACGGACCTCGTCGTCGATCCGAACGATCCGGATGTGCTGTATGCGGCCATCTGGGAGGCGTGGCGTAAGAGCTGGGGGATGAGCTCAGGAGGGTTCGACTCCGGACTGTGGAAGTCGATCGACGGGGGTGAGACCTGGGTGGACATTACGGCCAACCTCGGCTTCGACCCGGCGGATCCGATCGGGAAGATCGGCGTAGCGGTTTCGGGCGCGAACTCCGACCGCGTCTGGGTGATCGTCGAGCACCGGGCCGCCGGCGGTGTGTACCGCTCGGATGACGCCGGTGACTCCTTCGAGTACGTGAACGACGAACGGAAATTGAGGCAGCGCGCGTTCTACTACACGCGGATCTACGCGGACCCGCAGGACGAAGACATCGTCTACGCGCTCAACACGGGCTTCTATCGTTCGCGTGACGGCGGTGAGACGTTCCCGCAGTCGATCCGGGTGCCGCACGGGGACAACCACGACCTGTGGATCGCACCGTCCGATCCCGATCGGATGGTCAACTCCAACGACGGTGGAGGGAACGTCTCCTTCAACGGGGGTCAGAGCTGGACGGATCAGGAGTACTCGACGGCTCAGTTCTACCGGGTGATCACGACGAACCACGAGCCGTACCACATCTGTGGTGCTCAGCAGGACAACTCCACCGCCTGTACGCCGTCGACTGGCTGGGGTCACCTCTCGGCGGCCGGGGGCTTCGGTGGTGGTGGCGCAGGGTCGTACTACTATGCAGTCGGTGGATGCGAGAGCGGGTACATCGCCCCGCACCCTGAAGAGCTCGACATCTTCTACGCCGGCTGCTACGGCGGGTCGCTCTCCCGGTATGATCACGGTACGGGCTTCTCTCGAGCCATCAACGTCTGGCCTGAGAACCCGATGGGCCAATCCGCGGAGGATCTTCGTGAGCGCGTCCAGTGGACCTTCCCCATCGTCTTCGACCGACACGACCCGGATATCGTGTATACCGGAACGCAGAAGGTGTGGAGGACCACAACCGAGGGGCAGAGCTGGGTTCAGATTTCTCCCGATCTGACGCGAAACGAGCCGGTGACAGTGGGTCCGTCTGGCGGTCCGATTACCCTGGACCAGACGGGTGTGGAGACGTATGCGACGGTCTTTGCGATTGCGCCGTCACCCCACGATCCCAACGTGATCTGGGCCGGGTCGGACGATGGCTTCGTCCACGTCACGCGTGACGCCCGCGCAACTTCTCCTACGTGGGATCGGGTGACGCCTTCGGACGCTCCGGACTTTGTCCGCATCAACACGATCGAGGCCTCACCCAACACGCCGGGCAAGGCGTATGTGGCCGGGATCCGCTACCTCGTCGACAACGATCGGAGCCCGTATATCTGGAAGACGGAGGACTACGGGGAGACGTGGACCAAGATCGTCGACGGTATCCCGACCGACGACTTCATTCGGGCTGTGCGCGAGGACCCGACGCGTCCGGGCCTTCTCTATGCGGCCTCGGAGCGGACGGTCTACGTCTCGTGGAATGATGGGGCATCGTGGCAGCCGCTGACGATGAACCTGCCCGTCACGCAGGTATCCGACCTCGTCGTCGAGGATCATGATCTCGTAATCGGGACCCATGGCCGCGGCTTCTGGGTCATGCGCTCGATTGGGCCGCTGCGCCAGCTGACGGACGAGGTTGCGAACGCGGATTTCTGGCTCTTCGACCCGAAGGACCCTGTCCGGCGATTCGACAATGCCGTAAGCATCGACTACATCCTGGCCGAAGACGCCGAGCACGTGATGCTCGAGTTCATGGATGCGTCGGGCGACGTACTCGCCAGCTATGAGGCGTCCGCAGAGGACGAGGATGAGGAAGAGGAGGCGCCGCAGGGCTTCAACCCCTTCGGCGGTGGTGGGAACCAGGCTCCAGGCCTGACGGCTGGCTCGAACCGGTTCCGCTGGAACATGCGCCTCGAGGGGTGGACGGACTTCGAGGGCCGCATCTTCTGGGCCGCGGGCAACCAGGGACCGGCGGT